>ERZ724505.19-NODE-19-length-108093-cov-8.951064_pt1 | contig 108093 bp, 118 predicted proteins | sample MGYA00376038_ERZ724505 | MGnify/ENA primary metagenome ERZ724505 (study PRJEB28724, sample SAMN07190884) | wastewater metagenome | isolation source: effluent of sewage treatment plant in Hong Hong | place: Hong Kong | collected 2016-03-17 ... | reverse complement strand
TTTTGTAGAGGCTTTTGGTTGCCCATGGGTTCGTTGCGTCTGGCTGCGCCGCTTCTAGTACTCTCGCACCCTTTGGTGTGATGAAGTATTCGGCAGGGCGACCGGCTAGCTTGTAGCTTTTGTCGTAGCGTTTGCTAATCAGCTCCTGATCTTCCAGAACCTTGAGCTTGTTTTGTATGCTTTTTGGGTCTGACCGCTTCAGATTGACCGCAATCTGCTTACTCGTGCAAAACCGATACCAATACAAGATAGATAGTGTTCGTATCTGTTGCTTATTCAACGGTCTTCTGTACTTAACCCTAGCTTCAGTCTTATCTACAACTTCACTCATAGCTATACCTACATACTCATCTACTCACACTTAACCACATCACTAAACCAACTCAAACCACAAGCAATACAACTCAACATACCAACACCCACACACTCATCGCTCGCTTCATCTATTCTTCTCTATATTTATATAGAAAGAGAGGGAGAAAAGAAGAAAGAAAAAGATACATAGGAAAGAGTAAAAAAACAGAGAGCAAAAAGTGTACTTTGTGAGAATTGTAAAAAAGAGATAGATTAGGTATCGATATATACGCTACATAAAAACGCAAACCCCGAAAAACCACCCCTTTTTCAGCTCCAAAAAAAATCTCGGCGGGGGAAATCTCAAAAAAAGAAATCAAAAGGAGGTGGGTTTTTCGGCTGGGCGGGGCGTCGCCCCGCCCGCCTTTCAGGCATTTGCGCTAAAATAGGTTCGAGCGCGGGCGTAGAATCGCGCCAGGAGAAAAAGCTCTAGGCTTGCATAGTCTAGAGCTTTTTCTTTTCGCAGAAAAGTACAGGGCTCGAGCCAGGTTCGACAATTGTCATAATCTATTCGATTTGACGATTGTCACTCGATGATAGCGCTCGCCCTTCAGAGGAGTTGACATAGTGTCAATGGCAAGGTTAAATAGAGGCATAAGAATTGCCTATGGAGAAGGACCCAGCCAGTATAAGTCGAGAGCGTTCCCTGTCGCCCAATGTGAGTCGCGTCTTGGAACTCGCGCGATTGGCCATTGACATGGCGAAACTGAGGGAGCTGGCTAGTCGCCGTGGCATCGCTGCACGGCTATCCGCTGTCTGGGAGAATTCGAAGAATACTCGGCTGGATGGGGCAAAGGCAGACGAGAAACCGGTTCCCGTCCGAGGCCAGCGTGTAACGCACCGCGAGCAAGTAATTGCTGCCGACGGTCAGGTCAGAACACCGAAGGGCGTAGACATCACGGTCTATCGGTTCGATCTTCCGTTTATCGACGAGCCTGACCCAGCCGTTGTTGCTCTTAGGAAAAAACACTCAAAGTAGCGTTCGATTTAGAAATACAGCCAACGCTGCGCGAGGGTAGCAAGCACCGCCAAATGTACCGAGGTAGTACGACATATATTTATAGGGGTAAGTATACGGTGGATAAACAAGTCGACGAACACATAGCCAAGCAAAATTCGCCGCAAAGAGAAATTTGCCAAGAATTAAGACAGCTGATTTTCGGTATCTATCCTGATATAGAAGAAGTCATGAAATGGGGTGTGCCTACTTATGGAAATGGTAAATATTACATTGTGGCTTTGAAAGACCACGTGAACCTTGGATTTTCATTAAAAGACTTAACGCCGGAAACCCTGGCGTTATTTGATGGCACTGGTACAACGATGAGGCATATAAAAATATCACGACCTAAAGATATTGATAAAAAACAAATAACTAAACTACTGAAGTTGATTAAATAAAGTTAAGAATAACCACTGATTTTAATACGATTTCTAAGGATTTAGTACTGGGAATCCGCGCGTATCAAGATGATAGCGGATTGAAGTAACCCTACCGAACGAAGGGGATTCAGGAGTTGTGTTCGCGCCTTCTACGTGTACGATTTGCTTTACTGGTAGACTAATCATCTGCCCTTGGTCAGCTCCTTCCATCTGATCAAAAATGAAATTGCCCATTGAATAAACTATTTCGTGACCTTTATATGTTTCGGTAGGTTGCATGACGTGCGGGTGGCCGCCGATTACCACGTCAGCACCGTTATCAATGAACCAATGAGCCCATTCGGTTTGTCGGGCGGTAGGGGTAGTGTGGTATTCGATTCCCCAGTGGGGAATGACGATAATGAACTGTGCGCCAGCTTTTCTGGCTTGCTTTATACTTCGTGTCAGTAATACTTTGTCGAAATAAGCACCGCCGGCCTGTGCATTACTGACTGCTGTATAGTTATTCTCAATGTCATTGGCGGCGATAAAGGCAACTTTCACGGATGACGTACCACTTTTACAGTGCATTGGTACGTTTTTTATACGCGGTGCAAATGCTTCAGCGGGAGTACTGCCAGCACCCACGGTCGACAAACCGGCAGCATTCATTCGGGTAATCATATCAGTGGTAGCAGCCGCGCCGTAATCACTCGTATGGTTATTTGCCAGTACCGATACGTTAATATTAGCCCCTTTTAGTATGTCGATGGCTTCTAATGGTGCGTTGAATGTATATAGTTTGCCGGCTGCTTGCTTGGCCACGCGTGAATCGGCGATGGTCGTTTCAACATTAGCGATGCGAAGGTCGGCTTTTTGCAGAGTCGATGTAACATTCCGGTAAGGGTCTTTTCCAGCAAGTATCTGCTCACCGATATTACGAGCCAGCATGGTGTCACCCATGAATAACAAATGGCCATTACATGAAACGGTAGAGTTTACTTGCCTGGCGGCCTGAGGTGCGGGTGCCTGAACTGCGCGAGGGGTGAGAAGAAGAAAACCAATCGAGACGACAGAAAGACTCACCATCATAATGAAACCAAGCCCAGCATAGAGTATCCACGGCCTCTGCTTTTTCGAGAGCTTCATGTGTATAGTATAAACAAAACAAGTAGGTCCACGGAATAAACAGAGCCAAGCGCCACCCCTCTTTATGATGGTATACTCATACTATGAATCAATCTTATATCATCGGAGGAGTCATTGTTGCCCTAGTAGTTGCGTACGGCATCTATGCACTCATACGAAACAAACAACGCAAAGACGCCGACTGGACAGGCGAAGTCATCGACAAAGCTATCAAAGAGCAAGTACATGACAACACACGAGATACTTCAGGTGGAAGCGGATTCTCCGTCAATACTGGAGGCCCTTCGGTAACGCATAAGTATTACATAACGGTTCGTCCTGCTACAGGCGAACAGTTCGATTGGGAAATATCCAGCGGTTTATATGAAACGATTGCGATAGGTGATCAAGTTGCGAAGCACCCCGGTACGGCTATACCAGAGGTTGTGGCTAAGTCTATCTCGCAACCTGCTGCTTCTGTTCCATCACCATCTGTAGCGCCAGCTGCAACTCCTGAAGTTTCGCCAGCCGCACAGATACCTGGTGAAGACTCATCCACCAACCCGGGTAATCCTACACCTCCTACTACACTCTCGTAATATACACATAGTACTGTACTGGTACGCTAGCTATAGTGTTATCATCTTGCCGCGTATCTCTCTTATGAAAACAGGCCCACCGAGTAGGCTACGAGCTGGCAGTTGTTAAACTGCCAGCGAGCCTGTTCTCGTGGGCCTAGCGTCCAGCGATTGCCTGGTGGAACCACAACCGCAGCCAGAGACCGCCAGCTTGCAGCATCGTTCCCAGAACTTTGAGAGCGGTCATGCGTACTCCTGGTGTGTCGAAGGGACAGTGACGCAAGCATAATATATGTGCATGCACGAGGCAAGCGTAGCCACTATTTATTGTACCGGTACGCTACATATAGCGTGCCGTTGCTTTTTTACAACACTATAAGGTGTTATTTAAGCAAAAACGGCATGTAGTCAAAAAAACTTAGAAAAAAGTATTGAAAACCATACATGTGGGGTCTAATATAGTACCTAGACCACTACATATGTAGTCGTTCAATAAAATACACAATGATGCAAACCATCACACAGAGGTGTTGGCACCCATAGTAGGGTGTGTTGGTTTGTTGTTGTCTGAGTATGGAGGTGTTCAGACAACCCGTGTATGGCACCAATAACATATAAAAATAGGGGACATCATGAACGGAATTCATGTGGTAAAGCGAGATGGCACCCGCGAACCATTTGACGCCAATAAGATCAACCTTGCGCTTCTGAAGGCAACAGAGGGATTGCCTGATCCAGTCAGCAAGGTAGTACAGGTAGCTACAGAGCTACAATTAACATTATTTGATGGAATCACAAGTGAGCAGCTTGATGAAGCCGTAATACATACGGCACTCCAGAATGTCAAAGACGATCCAGACTTTGACACCGTCGCAGCGAGGTTGCTGCTCAAGAATATTTACAAGAATATTCTAGGTGATTACGAAACGGATGCAGAACTACAAAAACTGCATGCCAAGAAATTCCCCCTATTTATTAAGGAAGCCGTGAAAGACGGTTTGCTTGACGAGCGTATGAACGACGGCCGTTACGACCTGAAGAAACTGGGCGAAGCCCTGAACCCAGATTGTGACGAGCTATTTAAATACATCGGCGTAGTAACTAATAAGAACCGCTACGCACTACGTAAAAACAGTGGTGCACCGATTGAAACACCACAGTTTACCCACATGCGTATCGCAATGGGCCTGAGCTACAATGAAGAAGACCCAACCGAAGCCGCACTTGGTTTCTACGACCACATGAGCAAGCTCGAATATGTACCAGGCGGTTCGACTCGCGTGAACGCCGGCGGCGCATTCCCACAGCTAAGTAACTGCTTCCTGATGGAAGTACAAGACGACATGGAATCGATTGCCAAAGGTATTCGCGACACCATGTGGATCGCCAAGGGCACCGGTGGTATCGGTATTACTATGACCAAACTACGTGGTGCGGGTAGCCCAGTAAAAACTACCAACACTGAAAGTACCGGTCCAATTCCATTCATGAAGATGGTCGACACCGCCCTGTTTGCCGTATCTCGTAAGGGTAAGAAAGCCGGCGCGGCAGCTATGTACCTGGAAAACTGGCACATCAACTTCCCGCAATTCCTCGATCTTCGCCAGAATTCAGGCGACCCATACCTACGAACCCGTTTCATGAACACAGCTGTATATATAAGTGACGAATTCATGAAGAGGGTAGAAGCAGACAAAGACTGGTACCTATTCGACCCAGCTGAAACGCCAGACCTTCCAGAACAGTACGGTGAAGAATTCTCGAAGCGCTACAACGAATATGCCAAACTTGCCGACGCCGGAAAGATGCGTGAATTCAGTAAGCTTCCCGCTCGTCAGCAATTCAAGCAGATTCTTACCAGCCTGCAGGCAACCAGCCACCCATGGCTAACATGGAAAGACACTATCAACGTGCGTGCATTGAACAACAACACCGGTACGATTCACTGTTCGAACCTGTGTACTGAAATTACGTTGCCACAAGATGAAAAGAATGTATCGGTCTGTAACCTGATTTCTATCAATCTTTCTCGCCACCTTGGCGACGACAAGAAATTTGACTGGGATCGCATGGAAGCCAGTGTTCGCTCAGCAACTCGCCAGCTCGACAACTTGGTAGACATTACCAACACACCAATTCCTGAAGCTATGAACTCAAACAGCAAGAATCGGGCCGTTGGCCTGGGGCTGATGGGCTTCACCGACATCTTGGAAAAACTTGGTCACAGCTACGATAGCGAAGAAGCCTATGAACTTATCGATCAACTGACCGAGTTTATCAGCTACTACTCTATCGATGAATCAGCTGAGATGGCTAAAACTCGCGGTAACTACGACACCTTCAAGGGAAGTGGCTGGAGCAAGGGCTTGCTACCACTCGATACGCTCGACGAACTGGCTGCCTCACGTAAGGTAAAGGTGAACGTAACTCGCAAGCACAAGCTCGACTGGGAAAAACTGCGCGCCAAGACCAAGAAGGGTATGCGCAACGCTACACTGATGGCCATCGCACCAACCGCCAACATCGGTCTTATCGCTGGCACCACCCCAGGCCTCGACCCACAATTCGCGCAGATTTTCAGCCGAAGTACGCTGAGCGGCAAGTTCCTGGAAGTGAACGTGAACCTGGTGAACGCATTGAAAGAAGCTGGCCTGTGGGATGAAGTGAAAGATGAAGTACTGGCTCGCCAAGGCGACATCCAGGGCATCGACCTGATTCCACAAAGCATCAAAGATGTCTACAAGACCAGTTTCCAGATCAGTCCGTACGCGTTTATCGAAGTAGCTGCTCGCGCCCAAAAGTGGGTTGACCAAGCGATTTCTCGCAACATGTATCTTGAAACCCGCAACATCGATGACTATGTACAGATTTATGCCGAAGCCTGGAAGCGTGGCCTGAAGACTACGTACTATCTACATGTAAAGCCTCGTCACCAGGCCGAGCAAAGTACGACCAAAGTGAACAAAGCCGAAGAGATTGCCAAGAGCGGAGGCCCACGCAAGTCAGGCTTCGGATTCGCGAAAAAACAAACAGTGGAGGTAGGCTGATGACAGATTACACCTGTAATTGCAGCTGTGCTTGCTGCACAAAATAACAAACTGTACATTAAATAAACGTAAAATGTAAGGGAAAAAGGGAAAAGCGCAGCCGGTCCCGAGCGATTTACTCGCTCGCACCGCGCGATGAGAAAAACCGTAGGTTTGTCTTATTCCCGGAGGGTAATCATGAACGCAAACTCAATCATCACTGACAACATGACGCTGGAAGAGAAACTGGCTGCAATCGACGCTGCAATGGCAAACGCACAAGCTCAAGCTAACGATGAAGCGGCAGCGAACGGTACCGTGGCGGCACCAATCGACCCAGCACTATTAACGATTTGCGACGGCTGTGAGTAAATTTGAAACTGCACCACGTGCCGGTACAACTCCTGACGAGTGGGACTCGCAAGACTGGGTTTTTCCAGAACTAGAAGCAAAGGTAGGTTTACCAGTAATCGTTGTTTCACAGGGTGGAAGAGTTCCACGAGATGCGGCGGAAGTTGCAAACCCACAACTGATTGAAGATCGTATAAGGGCCGAAAAATTCACAGACGACATGGCCACGTTAGATGTAAAATACGGACAGGATGCGTTAGACGGCGTAGATGAACTTCTCCGCAGAGCGCTCGGAATTAAAGCACTACCAGATGATGTAGTAGCAGAATTACAGAAGTAAGGAGGTAGCATGGCAATACTAGGCACCGGTATTCAAGACGGTTTGCTCTTGAAACCCGTAAAATACCAATGGGCAATGGACTTGTACGACCAAGCGGTCGCTAACACCTGGTTCCCAAATGAAATTCAGTTGGTACAAGATCTTTCCGACTGGAAAAAAATGACCGACGAAGAAAAACACGCGGTCACCTACCTGATGGGTTACTTCAACCCGAATGAACTGTTAGTAAATAAGGCACTGGCCTTTGGCGTGTACCCGTACGTCAATGCAGCCGAGTGTCACTTGTACCTCGCAAAACAGATGTGGGAAGAAGCCAACCACTGTATGGCGTTCGAATACATGCTCGAAACATTCCCAATCGACCGCGACCTGGCCTACAACAGTCACGTCGACGTGCCAAGTATGCGTCTGAAGGAAGAATTTGAAACCAAATATATCAAGCGCATGACTGAAGACACACTTGATATTACTACCACTGAGGGAAAGAAAGATTTCATTCGAAACCTGATTGCCTACAACATCATCCTCGAAGGTATTTGGTTCTACAGTGGCTTTATGGTGGCGCTTTCGTTCCGTCAGCGAAACCTGCTGCGAAACTTCGGCAGCATGATGGACTGGATTATCCGCGACGAAAGTCTACACCTCAAGTTCGGCATCAACCTGATTCTTACGACGCTTGAAGAAAATGAAGACCTGCAAACACCTGAGTTTGCCGAAGAAATCAAATCAATGATTCTTGGCGCCGTCGAAATGGAAGAGCAGTACAACAAGGACCTGCTACCGAAAGGTATCTTGGGCCTCAACGCTGATTACGTGAACCAGTACGTGAAATATCTGACGGATCGACGCCTGGAAGAGCTCGGTTTCGAGCCGCACTACAAGGTTTCAAACCCAGCCAAGTGGATGGCCGCAGCCAACGACACGCTCGAACTCGTGAACTTCTTTGAAAGCACCAACACCAGCTACGAAGTGAATTCTGGCAACAGCGCAAGTTCGCTATCTGCGAGCGACCCAGCTCCACAATCACCAAGCGGTGCACGTGGCGAGGCTGATCCAGATACCAGTATCCTTGATAACGATGCTGGCGAGAACGACGACAAGTAAGTTTACATCAACTGAACTGGCGATTCGAGCGCGGATGGAATATCCACTCCGCGCTCGATTTGTCTCTTCATACCAAAAGGGGACGTATGAAAACGAAAGAAATCATTCGCATATCAGCATTTACGGCACTGCTTGTCACCGCCTACGTGCTTATGTTCGTCATTCAGGCTGCAAGGGGTTAAACTAGAGGTATGCAAGCCGAAATCGAAGCTAAGTTCCTGAATGTAGATATTGAAACGGTGCGTTCAGCCTTGAAAAAAGCCGGTGCTAGCTGCGAGCAACCGATGCGCCTGATGAAACGCGCACTCATCGAAGAGCCTCAGCATTATGAAAATCATTCCTTCATCCGTATTCGCGATGAAGGTGATAAAGTAACGCTGACGTATAAAAAGCGTGGCCACCGCGACGCCAATCGCATTGATAACACGGCGGAAATCGAGGTTGAAGTAAGCGATTTCGATAATACGGTAGAGTTGTTCAAAGAAGCCGGCTGGGAGTACAAAACGTTCCAGGAATCAAAGCGCGAAACGTGGCACTTAGGCGACGTAGAGGTGGTTATCGACGAATGGCCGTGGCTCGAGCCGTATATTGAAATTGAGGCATCGTCAGAGGAGAAAGTGTGTGCTGCGGCTGAAACACTTGGGTTTGACTGGAAGGACGCGCTATTTAGTCATATCGACGCCGCGTACCGGCTGAAGTATGATTTCGCGCCTGGCTTCCGCGGCGTCATCGACCTAAAAGAAGTCCGTTTCAGCGATCCATTGCCTGCGCAATTTTCGCCAAAGAAGGTTTAAATTAATGATACGTCACACACGCAGAGTCGTTGCACTACTTGGGCCTGCGTTTGTGGCGGCGGTGGCGTATGTCGACCCGGGTAATTTCGCGGCGAATTTCAGCGCTGGTTCGCAGTATGGCTATTTGCTGCTGTGGGTGCTGGTAGTGGCGAACCTTATGGCCATGATGGTGCAGTATCTTTCGGCCAAAGTCGGTATCGTCACGGGCAAATCGTTGCCGGAAGTAGTGGCTGAAAAATTACCGGTCTGGCCGCGCCGCATGTACTGGGCGCAGGCCGAGCTAGTGGCCATTTCGTGTGATATCGCAGAAATCGTAGGTGGCGCCATCGCGCTGAACATCTTGTTCCAGCTACCGCTGGTTATTGGAGGTGCACTTACTGGGGTAGTATCAATGGCATTGTTGTTGGTTTATCAACATCCTAAAAAACAATACTTTGAGCGCATGATATTCACGCTGCTGTGTATTATTCCGCTCGGTTTCATTCTAGGGCTGTTCATCGCACCGCCAAATCCAGCCGAGCTCGTAGGTGGGTTGGTGCCGCGTTTTGAAGGGAAGGAAACGTTGCTGCTCGCCACCGCCATGTTGGGTGCGACCATCATGCCACACGTAGTGTACCTGCACTCGGCCCTCGCGCGCGATCGCCACGGTAAAGTAAAAGAAAGCCTGGTAAAGAAATATTTGAAAATCACTCGTATAGATGTGGGCATCGCCATGCTATTTGCGGGTAGTGTGAATATCGCCATGCTGGTGCTTTCCGCCAGCGCGTTGCAAGGGTTGCCGGGCACCGATTCGCTGCAAGGCATTTATAACGCGCTATCTACGCATGTTTCTGCGGTGGTCGCGTTTCTGTTCGCCATTTCGCTGCTTATCTCCGGTTTTGCGTCTACCTCTGTAGGTAGCCAAGCGGGGGCGGTTATCATGCAAGGGCTTTTGCAAAAACGCATTTCGCTTTTCATGCGCCGTGTCATTACTTTAGTACCAGCGCTTATCGTGCTTGCAGCAGGCGTAGACCCAACCTTCGCGCTGATAGTTTCACAAATCGGTTTATCGTTTGGCGTGCCGTTCGCACTTATTCCACTTGTTATGGTCACGGGTAGCCCACGTATCATGGGCCAAGACGTAAATCAGCACTGGGTGAGCTACACGGTAGCAGCCATTGCAGCCATCGTTTCAGTGCTAAACATAGCGCTTATTTGGCTTACTATTGTAGGATAAACAACATACGCTTTTTTATGAAATCCACCTGAGAATACGTGGTATTATTAACTATATATGGGGTTTAACAGGGTGAGATCTTATTGGGTTCGGTCAATTAAACTAGTTACGGTTATGGCTTTCGTGGCAATCGCCATGCCTAAATTTGTCGGTGCGCAGGTTGTACCTACATGGACCAACACTGACCCGACCATCGTATCCCGTGGGAATATCGAAACGAATGAATGCCGATTGCAGCGTATACCTATAGCTATTCAGCCGATAACGGTTGATCAAACGTTGCGCTATGAATCTGTCGCCCAGGGCTGTGTAACGTATGGTAAAACCATAGACTTTGCCGTTTGGGGCAGATACGCCTACGTTAAATTTACGAGCGAAAGATTATACCATCGGTTAGCAGTATCTATTTATGATAATCCGAAGCTAATTCCCGGTACAGATACATTCTTTAAGGGTGAATATCGCAACGGTGCGTCACAACCTACGATTTTAATGGTTTATCGTAATCTGGCATCGAGTCTTACTCCTATAGAGCGTAATAGCAGGGGCATCGTAACAATGTACAGCCTTGACCAGTCTGCGGGTAGTAGGCTTATGGGTAACTTCGCAAATCCTGCAGATGGATGGGTACCGCTTCGCGATGTCATATCATATGCTGTTTCAAGTAATGCCAGGTATGTGCTTTCATATGTGGATTATAAATATATAGTGAAAACAGATATCGATACAGGCCAGAATACGGTAGTTCGCGAGGTAAAAAGTGCATGGTACCAAGGTTTCGATATACCGGTTGCGGCTGCTATATCGAATGATGGACGCTATGCGTATGTTTCAAAACAGGAAGAAATCATTGATATGGATAGTTGTGGTGATAATACAGTAACGGAAAATCAAGCACACTTGGTAAAAGAATGTCCGTCAAAGATTCTAGAAACAAATATTCAAGCGAGGGCTGGCTATCTTGCCTATACAACAGATCACAAATTCAGTGACGATGGAAAATCTCTGGAAGTAATCGCATCGCCACGGTCTCGTCGATTCACGCAGTTCCAACAGATGTGGATTGGTATTGCAGGTTTGCCGACGCCTAAGACGTTGGATTACCTGGCGCTAGGAGATTCTTACACAAGTGGAGAGGGTGATGTTGAACGATCTGCTGATGCAGAGAAGTTGTCATTCTATATTACAGATACAAGCAAGTACTCGAAGTTTTGTCATCTTAGTAGTCGGTCATACCCTTTCTTATTGCGGCAATACTATAGGTTCGCGAATGATAAGATGGAATCGGTCGCTTGTTCTGGGGCACGTGTGGTGCAGGACTATACTTCGCTCCCTGAACTCTACTATGGACAGAAAAAGGACTTGATAAAGTTTTCCGACAAAGACAGGATAGACATACAGACATTGAGTTTGAACACGCCAAAGCCAGGAGTAACACCTCAGCTTGAATTCGTAAAAAAGTATAAGCCCAAGACAGTAACCATCATGGGGGGCGGTAATGACGTAGGGTTTGCAGACATCTTAAAGTATTGTGCAGCTCCTGAAATGATAGCAAATATACCCTCAACTAATATAAAGCTTATTCCAGTGGTATACACCTGTGATTACGCCATCAGAGGAACAAAACTTGAAAAGATGCTCTATGGATCTATTGATACACAGTACAGGTATATGTCTGATCTTATAGGGCGCATGAAGGTGGCATCACCAAACAGCGATATCATTATTGTTGGTTACCCAAGTTTCATAAAAAGCGAAGGTTTAACGGTGTGTAGCTTTAATTCGGCAACATTGGATATATCTGAAATACGGATGATTAACTCAGCGGTTTCCTATATGAATGCTATGTTGAAGCGGGTTGCTTATGACGAAGGTGTTAAATTCGCTGATATCGAGGACAGTTTAACAGGTGGTAGGTTGTGTGAAGGTTCAAAGTATATGACAGGCTTATACAATATTGACGCTTTAAAGATGGTAGGCGGTAAACTTGATCAACAACTCTTTCATCCTAACGCAAAAGGTCACGAACAAATCGCAAAAGCTATAGAGCGCTCTGGCGTTCTTTGGGAAAGTAGCGCTGAAGACCCAGGAAACTACCAGGTTTCTAACGATAACTCAGCTTATCAGATGGATCTTATATATGGTGGCACAATAGTAAAAACCAATAAATTCACTAAAGTTTCGCTCGGTCCCAATATTGTAGCCGCACACTCTAGTGTACAGTTAGCAAACTACTCACAGGAAACCAACCTTGGTACATTTGAAACTGCTGGTGATGGCTCGTTAGACCTCACTCTGCCAGCCGAGGTGTTACCGATAGGAAGACATGTACTTACACTAACAGGCACTACGCCATCAGGCGAGCCTCTTACACTATATCAGTACATTACTGTTGGCCAAACGGCGACGGATTTTGATGCAGACGACGTCTTTGATACACAGGATTCGTGCCTATTTATATCAAGCTGGATTGACGAGCAAACCGGCGAAGATGTATGTAAACAAACACCTATATCCAGTGGTGTAAAAGGTTCTCGTAATAGCTCGGAACAAGCTGAAAAAGCAAAAGCTATTGCTGCCGAAGCTGCTGAGACTATAAATACACGCGAAGTGGGTGAAGACACACGGGTCTTAGGTAATGCAGCCACATCTTCAGACTCAAGAATGGTTCTTTCTGCGAAACAGCATCCAGGTAATTCTCAGCAAATCATGTGGTGGCTTCTCGGAGCTGGTATAGTAACTGTAGGAGGGCTAAGTATATATGCCACAAAACACAAAAAACGGTAATTGGATACAATTTACGAAGAAACAGAAAATCTTCGTGTATGTTGCAGTATTTAGTACGTTGATACTGTTATTTGACATTTTTTATGCTGGTAACATTCATTATTACGCCAAGTGGTCTGAATGTGGTCACAAGCCTTATGGTGTAAGACATGAGTTCTTACGAATCGATAATGGACCTGAAAGTTATACTCAGGACAGAGAATTTATTAACGCCAGTAGCGACTTATTTTGCACTCCAAAAGAAGCAGAGCTTAGTGGTTACTCCGGTGATCCAAATATTTGGCAGCTTAACCACGTAAACAACGCGCAAGGTGACTGCGCAATAAGTATGTCAGGAACTCCTGGAGTGACTAGCGAGCAGATATACCAAACGTGTAAAGATAAATAGTAACCCTTGCTTAATCGTTGGCTAGAGAAAATTATGACAGACATTGGTACTATACTCACGAAGAAAATATCAATTAAGTACTTATTGGTAACTCTTGCTGTGCTAGCTATAAGTATCCTTAGCCTTATCTACTGGGGAATCAATAATTCGATCAACATGGATGAATATAAAGCTATAAAAAAGAGATGCGGCTCCGGGGGCGTGGTAGCAGGATATACTTATGTAGACGGTAATGGTTTTCATTACTATTATGAATCAAAAGATAGTTCTAAATCACAAGGTCCTGTCGAAAGTGGGCATTATTTCTGCACAGACGAAGAAGCAGAAGCAGCAGGCTACGAGCTAAGTCAATAGTAAGGTAATAAACAGATAAAATACAAATTAAATTCAATTCTATAAGAAGGTTCATCCTTTAACAGATACAACAAGTCGGAAAAGAGTGAGATGCCATCTAAAAATACAATCAAGGAATACGAATGCCCAGCATTTTATCATGTATACAACCGCGGGGCGGGCGGGCAAGCCATTTTTCGTGACGATATTGACCGAAAAAAGTTCCTAACTCTCCTCGAGAGGCACCTATCGCCGACCTATACTGATGAAAACGAAGATAATTATCAAAAATTCGACGTAGAATTAATAGCGTATTGCCTAATGGGCAATCACTTTCACTTGCTACTGTACCAAGAGCACGATGCATTCGAAATCAGCCGGTTTATGCGTTCAATCTCAACCGCATATTCTATGTATTTCAACAAAAAATACAAAGGGCAAGGACACGTCTTTCAAAGTATTTTCCGGGCGTCACACATCTCTGACGAATCGTACCTACTTCATATCACGCGCTATATTCACTTAAACCCTGAACCCTATAAAACGTATCGCTGGTCGAGCTTGCCACACTATATAGGGAAGGATACAAGCAATTGGATACATCCTGAAAGAGTTAATACGATAAAACCAGATGAGTATTTGCAGTTTCTACAAGACTATACAGACCGTCGACTAATTTTGAAGGAAATCAAAGACCAGCTCGCTGCTTAGGACTTATTACCTCTGTAAAAGGATGAACCTTTTGTATCCTTTTGTATCATGTATTACTCTTCATGCGCGTGAAACTATAGGCATAAAGTATAGAAAAACGTTCAAAAAAAATGGTATAATACAACCGAATAGCGTGAGCAGTTCAAAATAAACAAAACGAGATGGAAACAAGCGAAGGCAAACCTTTTAATGCACAGCGTTTTTGGCGTATATATTTGCCTATTACCTGTGCAGTTGTGCTGGCGTCGCTTTTCGTGACGTATACCGCCCTCTGTACCTCTATGCCAGTAGTGGTGAAATACAGCATGAGCGACAAGAAAGTAACCGGACCGATTGAATTCGAGCTAACACAAAAATTGGTAGGCATGTCGCTGAGCGATATTACAGTGCAGCCATCTGTAAAGGGCTCTTGGCAATATGAACGAAAATCTGTGGTACAGAATGACACGTTGGTATTTACGCCAACAGAAAGGTTGCGCCTAGGCACTACGTATACTGTTAAATTTCCCAACGCAAAGCGGGTTATCGGTACGGCAAGTATCCCGACAGCTCGGTTCACTACCGAGAAAGCCCCAAACCTCAAGCATTCAGGAATCGCCGTGCTAAGTGACGGCGACACGATAGCTGCCGATGAAGAGTTGAGTATTGAAATGGTAGCAACCAATCGCAATCTACGACAATTGGAACTGCGAACAAGTCCAAAACTGAATACTAGGCAAGCGGTAGCGAACGATCGTTTGTATAGCTGGAAATACGAAGGTACTTTACCCCAGGGTAAAACCATAGTTTTTGAAATATATGACACCAAAAATAATGAAATTCTACTCACTAGGAAGGTGCATGTGGCCTCAGCTCCAACATTGAAGCAGGTGGTAAAGCCAAATCATTTTACTTCGCAAGATAAGGCAAGACTAGTGTTCAACCAGGCAATGGAGCCATCAGCTGAAAAGCTAATCAGTTTTAGTATTGCTGGCAACGGAAAATGGCTGAATGATCATACGTATGAGTACACTCCGAGTTCTGTAACACCAGGGAAAACATACACTTACACGCTAAAAGCTGGAATGCGGAGCCAAGCAGGGGGTATGGTGGTAAAAGATCAGAAAAGATATTTCTCTACCACCGGAGCTGTAGTAGTTGCCCATACGTCACCACACGGTTCGCAGTTGTCACAAGCGCGCCAAAGTATCAGTTTCACATTCGACCAGCCCGTAAACCATACTGCAACGGAAAAACTAGTATCGGTATCATCTGGAAAAATTATATCTAAAACATGGAGTGGAAATACGTTATATCTGGTGGCAACTAACCTTGGATATCAGCGAACGGTAACGGCACGAGTAACTGCTGGCGTGAAGAATAGCGGATTCGGATTACCAAGTACGCGTGCATTTACGCTTTCGTTTACTACTGAATATCGAGTAATAAAGTTGAACGTTCCGTACTATAAACAACAACACTCTGCTACCTGTACGGCTGCGTCACTACGGATGATTTTGGCACATTATGGGGTGAGTGCTAGTGAAACAGGTATCGTAAGCAAAATGGGGTATAGCCCGCGTAAAATGGATACAGCAAAAAGCCCAGATGAATGGGACGATCCCAGCAAGATGTTTGTAGGTTCAATCGATGGTTCGATAGGTGCTAAAACCGCCGCTGGTCCTGATGCACCACCGGTTGCGAAGGCGGCAATTGCATACGGTCGCTCAGCCAGTGCTGTGAGGGGCGTATCTGCCGCATGGATGGCCCAGCAAATATATGCGGGTCATCCGGTAGTAATGTTCGGTGCAGTACGCGGTAATGAGTTTATCACCTGGAAAACACCCAGCGGTATAATAACAAAAATGAATCGTAGGGGGCACGCAACAGTAGTGTATGGTGTAACGGGCGCAGCGAACAATCCTATTAGCTTTATGGTACATGATCCATACTACGGCACGTCGAGCTGGTCGACTGCTGAAGTGACTGCGAACATCTCACGCGATGCTTATCGTCAGGCCGTGGTTGTGTACTAACAGTATTTTTTACTTATAAAAACAATCATAGTATAACTCGAAAAGATTCATCCTTTAAGAGATACATGGATTTTGGAAAAACAAGCAGAATAAAACCAAACACATACCAGCAGTTCTTACCATACTATTTTTGTACTTAGAAATAATACGAATATAAAATGACCGGAGTTTCAACTCATATGAGATTCATATTATTAGCTAATATTATTCCTTACGCCACATAACATAGGACTCAGTAGCTATCTAATAGTTGGGAAATGAATCATCTCAACAACACACAAGGTGATTGCGCAATAAGCATGTCAGGAGCTCCTGGAGTAACTGTCGAACAGGTGTATCAAACGTGTAAAGCCAAATAGCATAATGATTCGTATGTCTTTTTGCTTGCTCGAAGCCTCACTATAGGTATAATGAATGATATGGAATTGGTTATACTTATTTTAATAAACGTCGCAGCGATATTTGTATTCTTTTTACTGTTTGGATTGCCAGCGAATCGCTATAAAAAACGTATGTTTGAAGCACTTGAGCGTATGAAAGATACCTCTGTTGATAAAAATATATTTACGAATTTTTCTGAGGTGTCATCAAGGAGCCTGTCGAAAGCGAGAGTTCTATATCTCGCATGGGCCGCCGCCATTGGTATAGGTTTATATATCGCGTTCCAAGTGTATGCCACAGCAACCGAACCAAATGCGCACATAGGTACATGGGTTCTCATGTATGGAGTATTCTACGGTGTTGGATTCATCGGGGCGATAATCATTTTAGCATCTGCCGTCTCACGCTATTACCAGGCAGCAGCCGTGAATAAATTCATAGATACTGAAATTGCCATTCATCCGAACTCGCCAGTACTAGCAGATGTGAAAGAAATGGTACGGTTTCGGTATAGTGAAGTTGGTGTTTCTACGCTTTCGTTCGTCGCAGTAGTAGGCTGCATACTAGTTGGCGCTGGGTATCTTGTCGTACTTTACCTGTCTGCCCAAACAGCCATTGAGTGCGCCCGAAGTTCAAAATGCATTTAGCTGAGTATGCACGGGCGTTGTGGCAGTTTTCGCGTCCACGCACACTCGTGCTTATTTGGCTTCATATTTTGATAGCGTATGTGTGCCTTGCTTCTAAAGTGCCAGCTATTTGGCAGATACTTCTCGTGCTTGTGGCAAGTACCTCAAGCTATATAAGCGCGGTAAGTTTCAACGACCTTAGCGATAGGGAAGTGGATAGTATAAATCTTTCAAAAGATCAGCTGAGTGCCGACCGCCCGTTGATAAACGGTACCGTGTCTCAAGTTAGTGCGTGGTATATTGCCGTGATATCATCTGTCATTTGTGTGATTGCCTGCGGCCTATTGCAGCTATGGTTATTCGTGGTAGCATGCGTGATGATACTCCTAAATGTTTGTTATTCGATGCCGCCAATTCGAATAGCAAAACGAGGAGCGTTGGCACAGTATTTGTTGCCTATCATGTATGTACTGTTTCCTGCCACCTTGGCTCTTGCTATAGCAAGTACCCTTACTGTCACATTCCTATGGGTTGTTTCGGGCTTGTATATCATTTTCGTAGCAAGGCTGTTTTTAAAAGACCTACGTGATGAAAAGGGCGATAGAGCAACAGGCAAACGAACTTATTTAGTTCGGCATGGCCTAAAAAACACGTTGGTGCATGCATGGGTGTGTCTGGTAATCGGCATCGGGTTATCTGCAATTCAGTTAATCGGCGTGAATATTGACGCACTGCTCTTAGGTGGTATAGCAATTTTGTGTGGTATCGGTATCACTTGGGCGCTGTATTTCTGCTATAAGGCAGCACCCCTCGACAGCAAGCTTCTATGGGTTGCGGTAGTAGGGCGCTTCGCAAGCATGTGGGCATTCTGTTTGGTTGTATATTTGATGCTTGGGTATTCTGCCATACCATACGCACAGCGAGCATGGCTTCTAGTATTTACAGCTGCTATATTCTTCGCTGGCATAGGTATGCTCTACGAAGAACTACAATCTGTCATGCGAAAGCAATCAAGGCTGCAGAAACAATAGGAATAGTAAGGTTATCTGAACCGCGAGGACTTACTGCCTCAATGCAAGCTACTGCCAGACCCACTAGTGCAGCAAAGACAGGTTGAACAACAAAAAGTGCTATCAAGAACGTAACTGTCGCACACACGATACTTCCCGCTAATGTCTTACTGAATAACAGTTTTGGAGATTTGACTGCACCTCCAATGAAGTACGCCGCGGTATCTGCTAAGCCGAGGATACTAATTACTGCTATGAAATTGGCGGTAGAGTGTGAGAACAAGGCCGCTGCTGTTACGCCGAACGGAAAAAATACTTCGCCATACGACTGCTTGTGACGGTCGGATAATGATTTGAGGGGTTTTGTAAATCGCAGAATCAACATGAGGATTCCAAATGCGATGCCGAGCCAAATGAAAATAGAGTAATCGAATAGCAAACTGAAGAAGATTATAAGTGCGGCCATACCTACATGAACAGCTTTACGTACTAATGCCGGCCGGAAGTGCATTCTATGGGAAGCAGCCTCAAGGACCCCCAAGGCAATAAGTAGTGTGAGCGTAGGAACTAAGTAGCTATCCATGCACAAGGTCCATAAGTTGTCGTGTGCAATCATCTATAGATTGAGACGTGTCTACGTGGGCATCTGCTAGCGTGCTGCCTAATTTTATTTCTTGAAGAAGAGATTCGTCATCTATTCTATCTATGGAGCGTCTATCAGAAAGCCGCTGCTTTAGTATATGTAGCGGCGCGTCTACTTCAATAACAATACTTTTTGGATACGTTTCTTTGAACAACTTTATTACTGGAGCCCGAAGAAGTAGAATACAACGGCTTGCTTCGGGTAGCGAAGGTAGCCCGTACTGTGCATCGAATGCATTAAGCGTGCCGATGAATACGTTTTTATCTTTCAGATCTTGAAAAGCGGCTTCGCTAATGAACTCATGACTATCATCTTCATCTGACCGCTTGCTACGCGTAGTATATGTCTTTATCCATACTAACGACGGGTTCTTTTCAATAAGTCGCTTTACTAATGTACTCTTGCCGCTACCTGATGGGCCTATCAGAACGATATGTCTATCATTACTCATGACTTAAGTATATAGCGTGGCAGGCTATCGAACTAATAGGTAGTGTGTAACATTGGGCCAAGTATTATAATGAGAATATTAAAGGAGATACAAATGGCAAAAATTCCATCACTAAAATCAAAAGAACAAGACAGTGCGGTATTTAGCGTACTGGCGCTCGGGTTTGGTGCGTTGTCGCTGTATGTGTGGCTATTTGCCATACTAGGTCTAGCTTTGGGTGTGCGTGGATTCGTGCTTTCGCGCCAGCTAGAAAACCGTCGTGATTTGCTATTCGCAACTGCGGGTATTGCTCTCAGCGCATTCGGCATTGTGCAGTATTTCGGAAAATAGTCGCATTTCATTCAAATTTCTCTGAAAGCATGCTTAAATAAGCGTAACAATTACATTCAAAGTAAAGGGTATCACTGAATGAACACACAAAAAGGTTTCGCGCACGCATTTCTTATCATCGGACTGATGGTTGCCATAGTGGGGGCGCTAGGCTTTATATTCTGGCAGAATTTTATATACAAAGCGCCGGAAACGAAGACGGCAACAGTCAAGACAACAAAGAAAAAAGCAACTGTCGTAGATAGTTCAGCGAAGAAGATTACGGCACGCTCAATAAATACAATAGATCCTGGGATAAAGTTTGAGTATCCGTCTGATTGGAAGCTCACATCGAATCAAAACGGCACTTATCAGGAAACGCTGACCGTAACGTCACCTTCAAGTGATGTATACGTCCAATATATGGTACTTGATTTGAGTAAATATGGTGGAATAGGCGGAACATGTGATGATATGGGGACGATAAAGGAATCAAGTTATCAACAAGTGAAATCTTTAAGGACATTTGACTTACTTGAGTTAGTTGGATATGCAGATAGCGGCTATTTCTACTACACAGGTCTAAGTGGCTCAGACGTAAATACTAGAGCTGCGTATACTGCTGGTAAACAAACATGTCGAATAGTATATGGAGTTGCGGTTGGTAACCTAACTCCTGTTGGTAGTGACAAGCCAGTAGCCCTCGAGGAAGCTAAAATACACATACGTGCACTCGAAGACGAACATGGTCTATACAAAAGTGGACTGACTAGGGATGCGATTAAAGACGCTACGAATAGTAAAGAATATGATGATGCTAAAGTTATACTACTTTCTACATCACCGAAAGAGTAATATCTCGAATTTCAATCGGCGTTAAACAGTAGGAGTTCTTATGCAGCGTTATCTGTTGGCGGTTGAATTCGTTCGACATCCTCAAGCATCTCAGTAACGGTTCGAGGATCATTGCCGCGAACAGCGGCTCGGGCAAGTGCGTAGTGTACTTCAAGGCCTTTTGGTGGTGTCCATTCTTCGCCATTAGCCAGACGGACTGAATTGTGATGGTGAACTTCCCGTATCCGTGCAAACTGTTTATTCTTCTCACTGAGCGGTGCGGCACCGTACTCAGCAAACTTACGACCAGATACCTTTGCGCCCATTTGAGATGCTGGGTCGTTGTAGTGCCACCACTCATCCTCGTATGGTGCCATACCGGCAGTTGCCATGACATGATAAAGTAAACGTCGATTCATCAATTGCGTTTGCTCTTCTTCTGTCAACGGTTCAGTTTTTGCTTTTTCTTCCAAGTGTCTCAACTTGGCCACGGGTCCGCCGTGATCAAAGCTAGTACCGAAATCGAGCATTTTCGCGTTTACTCGCAAGAGCTCACTTCTCTTCATCTCTAAGAAATACTCATCCTGCCACGGTAGTGACGGGTTCGATAGGAACAGGTCGATGGTATCAATGAGTTGCTGCGTTTCGTTGTCTACGGAAACGACAACCACATCAATCGAAGCACCGGTATTGTGCGGGGAAGGCCGGGTCGGGTCTGTCGAGGGTATAGAAACGTATATTTGCGTTTCGGTAGATAGCTCATCATCCGACCAGTCAGGATGCTGCTCTCGGAGTTTGCTTATATATTGCTCAAACAGGGAACCCTGTACTTCAAGAGAGCGGTACGCATCCATTACCATCAGGTGCATACCGTGAGGGAGCAGTTTTGCCGCTTCATCGAGTTTTTCTGCAACACTTTCACGCATAAAGACAGCAATATTACTACCTTCAAGGCCTCCTTCATACGGCGAGTTGTCATGTTCGTCTGCGTATACGGAAGAAGCGAGCACCCTACGGTGATCGCTAAAAATTCCAACTGGTACGAGAGGCTCGTCAGTTAATTCAGTATGCTCAAGGGGAATTTCCTTCCAGCCAGCGATAGGCTGAAACTTTGGGATAGGAGCTTCAAGATCTGGTGTTTGTCGGGAATATTCGTGAAATCGTTTCATTTTTTTTGTAAAATTTATATAACTATTTTAGCAAAAAATAGACGATTTGTCAATAGGTAACAGAGTGTACAAAGGGTTATTCAGTAACAGTTTGTTCTGCAGCGGCAGGAGGTGCAGAGGCGGGTTTTGGAGGCTCGGTATCGCTTTTCTGCCGCTCGTTCATTTCACGTAAAATATCGCGAGTTTCTAAGATTGCCTTGTTTACACGCATGCGCTGTAAGATGTGTACGATCCACAGTACGGTTAGTACGATTGAGAGGATTGTCAGGATGACGATAAAAGGCATCATGTCAGACATGATTTTATTGAAATCTACCAACGGTGTGCCGTTTGACTGGCCAAGTAGGCTGTTTAGCTGCTCTGTATTCATTTGGCTGGAGTCTGTATTTTGCATTATTTATAGAATAGCATAAACGGTTTTATCAAGTGCTTGCATCCGGGTAAGTACGAGGCTGTGGCAAAAATTTACGAATGGTTTTCGATCCATCTTTTCTTTAGATATCCAAGAGTAAGCGTCGAAAGCATATACCCAACGACAGGTACTAAGGCGTTTAACCAAGGATTTATATGAATCACTAGTGATAAGTACGTGCAAACCACGATGTAGGTCAGAACTGCGATAGAAATGCGCCGTGCCCAGCTAGTCTCCCACCCTTTATCAGCTTCAACTTTCTTGTTGCGTTGCTCAAGCGCCTCAATGCGCTTTTCTAACTCCGTTTTCATTTCGCTTCCTTTAGATTATCATTTAGCCATTTCTCAGCCTTGCGGTTAATGCGTGACATTGAAATACACGTGAGTACAAAAGTGTCGTAACTATGGATCTTTGCGACCTCAGCCTCGATTTCATCAAATAGATCTTCAGCCGTTTCCATTAGGATTGCTGTTTCGTTGTCATTGGTAATTTTCCCTTGCCACCAGTACGCAGAGTTTACCGGCATGAATTTTGCGCAGGCAACCAGATGCTCATTTAACAGTGTGTGTGAGATATTCTCTTTCTCGCCCTCACTGCACGTGAGTAGCGCGTAACAATATTTACGATTCATAGTTATAGTATAACCCTATCGAGAGAATTGGACTTACTGCATCTGTTAAAGGATGAACCTTTCCTAACGAAGCGCTTCTTCAACGATAGGGAGTACTAAGCTCATGAAACCTCTTTGTGTTGCTCCGGATAAAATGCGGGTGTGCAAACGGTGTAAATATCGAAGTCACCTTGCCAGTAAAATTTTTCACCGGGTTGAAGCCACACCGAATCATGTAATTCGAATGCGATTGTTTCATCGGCAGTACAAACTTTGCCATTACCGCGTACGACGAAGGCGAGTTCGCTACATACTTCGTTCGTCACGTAGCCTGTTGCAGGGTAACGACCGTTTACGGTAATCAATGCGCCGTTCATAGGCGCGTTACCAAAATTCGCCTCATAGCCGTAACAATTAGCGGCATTCTCGAACTTTTCTGATTCAGAGATTTTCACATGCTTCATGCTTACAGTATAGCGCTAATCGCTAAGATAGCTCCCACCAGGCCGAACATAGTGACAGGTGTAGCCATTTGGAATTTTTTGCAAGTAATCTTGATGGTAGTCTTCGGCGGGCCAGAACTTCGTGAATGGTTCAAGTGTGGTAACGACCGGATTTTTCCAACGGCCGGATTCATTGACACGCTGAATGAACCTCTCGGCCACCGACTTTTCGTGGTCGTTTTGGTAAAAAATAGCCGAGCGGTAGCTAGTGCCGACATCGTTGCCTTGGCGGTTTAAAGTGGTGGGGTCGTGAATTTGGAAGAAGAAATCGAGCAGATACTCGAACGTAGTTTGTGAGGGATTATACGTAATTTCAAGTGCCTCGGCGTGGCCGGGGTGACGTTCATAAGTAGGGTGCTCGTTGTCACCACCAGTGTAGCCGGTTTCGGTGGCCACTACTCCAGGTTGCGCGCGGAAGAGTTCTTCCATGCCCCAGAAGCAGCCACCGGCTACATATGCTTTCTTGCTACTCATATACCTAGTATAAACTTTTCCACATATAGTGTGGTATAAAACTACAACGCTCTACAGCTAGTGCTTATGGAAAGACGAATGCTATAACAATTCTGTTGAATTGTTGAAACATTTCCTCACTCAAAAATAAGAGCAAGCTCTTATTTTGCTCGTCTCGTCATGTTATAATAAAATTCCATGGAAGAGTCAAAAAACCATGGGAGCAAACAGAAATACATATTCGTCACGGGGGGAGTACTCTCGGGGGTAGGAAAGGGTATTACGGCCGCCAGCATCGGTGCAGTACTGAAGGCTCAAGGTCTAAACGTATCTATTCAAAAATGTGACCCGTATCTCAATGTAGATGCGGGTCTTCTTAATCCGGCAGAGCACGGCGAGTGTTTCGTCACAAGGGACGGTGCAGAAACCGATTTAGACCTTGGCCACTACGAGCGGTTCCTAGATGAGGAATTGGAACAAAAGAACGCCACGCTATCAGGCCGGCTACTTTCGCAGCTGATTGCCGACGAACGCGCTGGTAAATTCGGCGGCAAGACGGTGCAGCTGGTGCCGCACTTGACCCGCGCCATTCAAAAAGCCATCGTGATAGCCGGACATGAGCACGACGTACATATCGTAGAAATTGGTGGCACGGTAGGCGACTACGAAGGCCTGAGTTTCATTGAGGCGATACGTGAGTTCGCTCTGCGAGTTGGCCGCGAAAATTGTATGTACGTACATGTGGTGTACGTACCATTCATCGGTACGAGCAAAGAATTTAAGAGTAAGCCGGCTCAGAACGCGCTGAATGATTTACGCGGATTTGGTATCGTGCCGGATGCCGTGATAGTGCGCACTGACAGCCCGGCACCTGTTTCTATCGCCAAGAAAATTGCCTTGTTTGGCGGCTTGCAAGAGCGCTCGGTGCTGATGATGCCGAATGTCGATAGCGTATTTCGTATTCCGGAAGGCATCGCCAGAAGCAGTTTGATGCAGCAGCTGAACGAATTTACCGGCCACACGAACGAGCCTGATTTAAGCGGCTGGCACGAACTGGTAGAGCGTCAACGCGCACCGAAACAACACAAAGCGCGCATCGGGCTGGTGGCAAAATACATCGACAACGAAGACACGTATATATCTGTGATAGAAGCGTTGAAGGCTGCCGCGTGGTGGGAAAATACCGAGCTTGAAGTGCAGTGGATAAACGCCGAAACGGCCAGCGACGAAGACTTTGCCGGCGTAGACGGGTTGCTGGTGCCTGGCGGTTTCGGTAGCCGAGGCATTGAGGGCAAAATTGCTGCGGCGCGTTTTGCACTAGATACGGGCAAACCATACCTGGGCATATGCTTGGGCTTGCAAGTGGCCGTAGTAGCGGCAGCCCGAAAAGCCGGTTTGAAACAAGCCAACAGCACGGAATTTGACCCAGATACCAAAGAGAATGTGGTGTATATCATGGAAGGCCAAGCCGGCAAAGAATCGACCGGTGGCACCATGCGACTGGGTGACTACACGGCGAAACTGAAGCAAGGAAGCAAGGTAGCCGAGCTATACGGCAACACTATTGCCACCGAACGACACCGCCACCGCTACGAGGTGAATCAGAAATTTATTCATGAGATCGAGGCAGGCGGGCTGACTATTTCCGGCACGTCACCAGATGAAAAACTGGTGGAGTACATCGAGGCCGAAGCAAGCCGCTATTTCGTGGCCACGCAGGCGCACCCGGAATTCCGTTCACGTCCCATGCGACCGCACCCGTTATTTCTGGGGCTAATCAGCGCTAGTAAACACTAGCAACATTGACAAAAAAGCGTAAGCGTGATACAATAGAAAAGTAAGGTATAAAAAACCACCATGGCTGAAGAAAATCAAAAGGAAAATAGTACCAACCTCGACGACATGAGCGTTCTGCGCGAGCTGTTGCACACTATCCGGGGTCTTAGTCCAGTATCTTCATTGCGCTACGAGCTTGCTGAGATTGACGAATCGACCAAGAGTGACGTGTAGCTATAGCTCTTAGCACTGTCTCTTGTTCACACGTCTCTTTTACCTGTGATGGTATACTTAAACTAATGAACAAATATGTTGCTGACGTGGTGAAAGAGCTCTTCAACCAAGAGGTTGAGGTAGTTTTAACGCGTCCGGAAGCACAATTTGGCGACTATGCCACCAATGTGGCCATGCAGCTAGCAAAACAACTGGGTAAAACCCCACGAGAGATTGCGGAATTGATAGCTAATAAACTTCGTGAAAATGCGGATTTCTCTGAAGTAAGCGTAGATGGGCCTGGTTTTATAAATATCCGAGTCAGTGCTCATCATATTGCTAAAGTACTCGCTGATGGTTGGAACGAAAAATATGGGGAAAATAATGACGGTGCAGGTAAGACTGTTGTTGTAGAGTACCCAAGTCCGAACATGGCAAAACCATATAGTGTGGGGCACTTACGACCAGGCAACCAAGGGTGGGCAATTCGGCAACTAATGGTTGCAACTGGCTGGACGGTAATAACAGATAACCACTTAGGTGATTACGGCGCACCTTTTGGTATCTGGGTAGTAGGTTTCCAGCGCTTTTCAAATGATGAAGCACTACAAAACGACGGTGTCTACGAACTTGGACGAGTCTATATTGCAACGAAAAAGGCACTAAAAGACGAAGCTGAAAGCGGGGAGCACGAGCTAGCCGACGCCGTTCAGGAATGGCTATTGAAACTCGAGCAAGGCGATGAGGAAGCGAAGAGCTATAGTAAACGTTTTAACGACATTAGCTTAGCGCACATACATGCTGTTATGAACCGTTTACGGATCTCAACTGACCACGAACTAGGCGAAGCGTTTTTTGCTCCGAAAGGTAAGGCGGCTATTAAAACGCTGCTCGATAGCGGTATAGCAGTTAAGAATGATGACGGCTCAATAATCGTACCGTTAGATGAATATGGTTTTGATGTGCCACTCCTTGTGCAAAAATCGAATGGCGCTGCGCTGTATGCTACAAGCGATTTGGCAACGATTTTATATCGAGAAGAGCACTGGCATCCTGACAGGGTTATTTACTGTGTTGGTGCTGAACAACAATTTTATTTTAGCCAGTTATTCGCGATGGCAAAAAAGCTTGGAATTACAACGGAACTAGTCCATGTTTGGTTTGGTACGATTGACCAAATTAGCGAGGAAGGTACGCGTGAGAAAATGAGCAGCCGCAAAGGTGTTGTGCTCATGGAGGAATTACTCGACGCTGCGGAAGAAAAGGCTCGTTTGGTAGTGGGTGGACGCGATGTTTCTCAGTCTGATGTTGAAAAAATAACGCTAGGAGCTATTAAATTCACTGATTTTGTGGCGGACAGGCGGACAAATATTTTGTTTGATTGGGATTCGATTTTTGCATTGACAGGCTATTCCGGACCATACGTTCAGTATGCAGCCGTCCGTGTGAATAAACTTCTTAGCGATGCAAATGTACAGCCAAAAGAATTTGAAGCATCATATGACTATGCGAGCGAGAAATCGGTGTTGATGAAGTTACAAGAATACCCCAGTGTAATACAATTGTCTGCACGCGACCTCGAACCACACAAGATTGCGAGTTACTTATACCTGCTGGCTCGTGAGATGAACCGTTATTATGAAACTACTCGTGTAATAGATGAAGCGGCAGACGTTCAAGCTGCAAGATTAGGTGTGCTTGCGAAAGTCGCTCAAGTATTTGAACACGGACTCAATATTTTAGGTATTGAAGTACCTACAAAGATGTAACGTATTAAAGTGCGACAGTGTAAATTTAGACTTGCCAACAGAGATGGTGAGGAGTATTATTTACCTAGGACTACCGTTTCTCGAAGCGACACAGGAGGACAGTTGTCAAGAAAGTCTTGGCTACTGAGTACATACAATCAGGAGGAAATGATGACATCTGGCATTAGCCATGAGCTAGAAGATCGAATCATCCGTAGTGTGCAGAGGGGTACCGTCGAGGTGCCGCGCGGGCCGTTCTACGACCGCAACCTCAAGAACGCCCTCGGCATCGGCGGTGTTCACCAGAGCGAGGTCTGTCGGCATGTCAACCACATGGTGGACGCCGGCCTGATCGCCCTGGTTGATACGGGCGACCGAGTCTACGCCTGCATGACCGACCGGGAGAAGCCATACCCCGTCGTTCGCCTCGAGTTGGCATAGCCAACCGACTTCACCTCCACCGAGGAGCGGCCTCCGCGGAAACTCCGCGTGATGGCCGCTCCTCGGAGCGACACTTACATAGAAATTGATATAATTACACCTGAAGCATAAAGAGGAGCATCACTATGGCACAGACAAACACAAAAGGCAGGGCTGCTGCGAAGGCAATTGGCGCGAAGGCAACGAGCTTTGTTGGCAATTCCATTACTTTCGTGCGCGAGCAAGGCGTGGTTGGCTTGGCTGTTGGTTTGGCTATCGGAGCTGCGGCCGGGGCAAAGTGAATCCTTGAGAGCGTTTAAGATAGATACTTAATACCAACCGAAGTACATGCAGAGGACCGTACACTAGTGCGCAAGCTTGGTGAGTACGGTGAAGGTGACAGAGTTCGCGATGGAATATCTCGAGGTCGCACCGTGCTGGGCTAGTGGCGTTATATGCCGACACGCTGAAGGCTGGTTTGACAGTTCTGGGTATTCATTCCCTAGAGAAGATGTGATACTATTTCCTTAGGTAAACACTAAAAACAAAAAAACATGAATAATGCACAACCCAAGCTTCCAGACTTGAAAAACGAGTTACACGCCAGTGAGTCGCAGCTTGATGTTTTAGCGCAGCGAATTGATGTGCTTCAGAAAGCATTTGATTCTGGAGATAGAAGGTTGGCATACGAGACACTCAGACAGTATGTGAATGATCGAAGAAGCCAGATATATACGATGATGGGTACTGACGAAGAGCCTGAGGCGCAAATCATGTCCTTTATGACACTGGAAAAGTTGAGATTCTCAGATAATCGGTCAGAATACGTTAGCAGGATGCTCCTATACGCGCAACTTGTTGAGTTGCATCATTTTGGAGAGATTATGTCTGGCGACGGCATTGTACTCCCAATTGAGGAAAAAAGCGATCCGCAAGCTTGGGGTGAATATGCCAGAGATGAGTTTATGGATCCTGCTCCCAAAGGGATTGCCTGGCAGGTGAGTGATGAATACCTTGAGCATACTAGCGAGCCTGAGGCAACACTTCTAAAGCGGTACGCATCTTTACTTTCCCAATATCCGACGTTAGGCGATACCGACTTCTATCCACCGAGCCCGTATGCAAAGTTAATAAATGATGGCAATATTACCGAGCTTCGAGATGAGGTTGCCATAGAGACACTGAGTTTATTTGGACTCCCTTCGACAGAGGGTATTAGCGAGGATGCGACCACTCGCCTATATGAGTTTGGCGTTGCGATGGATAGCGATACATTCTGCCAGATAAAAGCATACATTGAAAAGATAGAGCGGCACTTCCCAAAGTCAATGACTGATGACGCCAAGCGGGAATTAGCCAAAGTATTCTTGGCGACGGAGTTTGGTGATGATTATGGTGATAGTATCGCTAGTATCATCAAACACAGCAACTTTATGCAGGCGTACGATATTTTTAAGACAATGGATCAGTTTCGTAACAGCGCAGACAAAATTTCTGCTTGGTTTGAAAGCTACGATTCTGAGTTTGCAGAAGATATTCGGCTTGCGCTCAATGAACGATTGACCGACGCATTAGCAGCGCTTGAGGTGTTGGCACGTGATGGCGGGCTGACGGTAGATACTTCACCTGGCCGCCACGCTGTCGATTATCAATCGGACGGTAGGTTCGTCATGAATCTAGAATCGATGGACGAGGGAATGGAGATACTGCACGCTCTCGGAAAGAGTCTTCAGTTGATCCACAATGTTATTACTGCAGAGGACGTGGTGGTGCACCGTGCCACTGAAGAGAATAGTCAATTTATGACCTATCGCTTCTCGAGTGATTTGCACGGTGACGCGCTACTCTATGTTCGGCCCGAAGGTGCGAAAGGCTATGATTATCAACTTGAGTATGGCAATCGAAAGGGTGTCGAAGCTTCGATTAGCTTTATTGTTAATCCAACTGATCCCCATCACCTTAATCTCTATAAGGACCCCCAGGGAGTTAGTATACGTCTTGATCGCGAGGGGCGAATGACAGACGAATCGCCATTTGCAGTGGATCGTGATCCGACGAAGGATGATGGTTCCATCTCGATTGACGTTAGTTCACTTATGGGAGATGGCCGCCATACGCCAGTAAAAATAGGCAGATTCATTGCTGCTGGAAATATTATTCGGGCAGCTCGGACTGGGCGCGAGGAGTCGCTTCATCACAACAATAAGCATTTTGACCAGGCACGCTATGGTAATAGAGAAGGCTTTTCAAAGCTTGCTGTCTACATGGCGCATATGGCAGAGGCTATGATTGCGATTCAGAATCACGGAGCTCACGCTTCACGGTATCAGAGTATTCCGCGAGCTGCGTAGCAAGTAGCATAAATATTTGTCGTATGGCCTCGGCAATGGGCGGACTGGTGATGATTGTGGCCATTTGCGTTTCACCGTAGGCGATGAATGCCAACTTATTGCCGTATATTTGTATCTCGACCGGTTCCGTGTACGCGTCGGGCGGGTAAAAAGTACGATGAAAATCATTGCGTTCGTCGTTGCCACTTAGTAGATTGTGACGAGCAGAGTCTGATGGGGGTGTGAGTGCATAAGTGGTAATGCCATGAGCTACTCGCTCACTTGCATGTTTTATATAAAATTCATCTGGTAGAGTCTGGATATCTGCGGTTGTACGAATAAAGTACACATCGGCCTCGGTACGGATAACATCGGCGAAGACCTCTTTGATGCCTTCAATACCCTGTAAAGTGCGAGCGCCAGGCTCTTCGCGAAACTTGTAAAACATGTCAATGAGTGGCGATAGACCTTGTTTGACCTCTTGCTCGTTACGCATTAGGACTTTACGGCGCTTTTCGGCTAAGCTCTCGAGTGCGGAAGGGTGGGTAGGGCTGTAGACGGTCTTTACGCCGTCTTTTTTGACAGCCAGGCCAAGGTTTTCCAGTTTTTCACAAATCATATAGCCGTTGGTGCGGCTTTCACTAGTCTTTTCGGCTAGCTGGGCAGGGGAAAGATTGCCATGTTCAACCAGTGCCAGGTACCCTTTGGCTTGGCTTTCGGTGAGGCCGGCTTTCCGTAAAATCGCGGTGTCCATATAAGCAATATAGCACAGAATATCGTATTTGTCAAAACTATTTTGACATCTTAAGCATTTTTATTACCTCTGTTAATTATAAACTATAACATAACATTATTGACAAAAATAGCAATTTTTGCTATGATATGTACAGTCGAACGAAATTGAGAGGCTTCGCATCGACAGAACATTGAAACATAGAACTGTCATCGTCCGTTTATACGGTTGCAAGGGTGGGCTGCTATGGAGGTTCAAGTTTGAACCTCGCAGACACTTGAATGAGCAGACTATACGAGGACCCGGTACGGTTGAGGGCTATCACAGCACTCCCTCGGTGAGTATAAGCATCGCTCCCGTGTACACACAGGGCGGTTGATAGTCACAGCCTCTTTTACAAAGAAGGCTATGGCAGATAGGTAAGGTTCGAGAGAGGCTTTATCACCGTATCTGCCAGCCCCTTGGAAGGCCCTATTACCACTGACCGGTAGAGACTTCCGATGGGCTTATAAGAGCTCTATAGATCGTACATTATAGAAATTATATTCACTCGCCGGGCGTAGTCTGGTTGGGACTGTGGCAATACTAGTAGCCACTGTCCTGACCAGACGAAAAAATCGTCTAGGCAGGATGGCGACAACCCGCGTACCGGAGAGTCCGGAGTTCTACGCGCTATTTACCTCTAGGAGGTGAAATGAAGGTTGTCAACCTCACCCCGCACGAGGTGCGGATCGTGGACGAGCAGGGAAACCTGGTCGTTGCGATCCCGTCCAGCGGGGTGGCTCGGGCGAGCCAGTCGGATGTTCCGGCAGGCTCCATCGAGTTCGAGGGTTCGCTGATCCCGGTCGTCACGACCGAGTTCGGCGGCGTCGAGCTGCCCGAGCCGACCGAGGGAGTCGCCTACATCGTGAGCAACATCACGGTGCAGGCGGCCAAGGCCGTTGGTCGCTCCGTGGAAGACTTGTTCTTCCCGAGCGCGGTGTCCCCCTGCGGGACGCCAATGGTCAGATCATCGGCGTGCGCGCTCTGGCGCGCGGCTGATGACTTCGGTCGCATAACTGACCTGGCAGTCACCTAGGGACACGAGGGAGCGAAACCTCCCGGTAAGCCGATGAGCGATGGGGAAGTGCGGTTCGCTGCGCTATAAACCACCGTCACTGGCAAAAACGTTTCTCCGCCCGATAGCGGATCTTTCTCACAGCGAAAAGTGTATCGGCACTTTTTGCAAACTTGCCTCTTTGAAAGGAGGTAACATGTCCCCCAAGGACATGCCCCGGGTTCGCCCGGTGCACGCCCGTCCGGTCGCCGTGGTGGTGTACAGCACCACCACGCCGCGGAAGGCGTGATTTTAGCCGGGAGCTCTACCGGGATAACAATTGAGCGGAGTTTCTGGTGCGTCTCCGTAAAACGCACCAATAACCCTTGAAATCTGATGCGTGAGCACAAAGTTTATGCATGAGCTTTCAGTAGGAGCTTAGCAATAATAGTTATACAAACGTAAGAGGAAGAGAATATGAGTAAATTTTTTGGATATACAGCTGAAGGGATAGTGTCTGTCATACCACCAAGCACTGGTGAATTACGCCAGGATATTGAACGTAGCGGTAGTCGCAGAGAAAGGGCACTGGGAAAGCATTTGCTTAATGATCCTGAGCTTATGGAACCTTATCTGGCGATGCGCCAACAGGTTATAGATTTAGGCGAAGTGACACGTAAGATTGTGCACAAGGCCTCAAACGAAACACTTTTTGGGCCAAATAGTTTGCGTATTGGTGAGTGGCATGATGAGGAGTTATCTAAGCGTGTCTTGATACCACTGCTTGGTGCAACTAGCTTGGAGCTTGTAAACAAGATGCAATATACTGGCACTTGCACAGATTGTGGTTGGGGATGCGGAGGCGATCACTCATATGGAGAATCGGTATTTGCAAATAATGCGACGCTTATAAGTGCTAATGGTACTAAAACTATCGAAAAATCATTTTGGAGTGAGCTTCCAAGAACTGGATCATTGGTAACCACCCAGTTGCCCGATGGTGTAGGGGGTTGGGTGAACCTCAGAAGCCATAAAACACCGCTTGAGGTAGTGACGGGGCTTGGCAAGCCTCATCACAATATCGACAAGAAGAAGGTTGATTTAATTCAAGCTTGGGAAGAGCAATATCGCCATAATGAAAGGACTTTGCCGATTTACAATAGCGTTTCGCAGGTAGTGCCAATAGAAGAGCTTGTTGACATGAGTGAATACGACCCAAGAAAGCAGCAGTGGCTGCGGTCGATAGCGTTGGATTAAAGTGAAATCTCAGCCTTGGCGTAAGGAAACTTGCGCCTGGGAATGAGCTTTCGACTGAAAGTTCAGTACATTTACAAGTGTTTGGAAAAGAAGACGAGGGAGGTTTGGCTTGTTTCAAAAGGTAAGAGTATTTTCCTTTGGAAGACGAAGCCTCTCATTTCGTACTCTTTTCTAGTACAAGCCAGAGACTGGGTGTGACCCGTTTTCTATTTCGAGCTCTTGCGAAGGATTTTTGAGGGAATGCTCTCGAAAATCCGGGTGAGGGTTCGAAATGGTCGAACTCCAAATTGCCTCCTTGGGGGGCAGAAAGGAGCTGGCCGACTGGGAGCGTGAGCTCCTGGAAGGCTGCTAGCCTCTTCACTGCGCCCCTTGAGCACGGCGCGGCTATAAAAAATAGTGTTCTACCTCAGGCCTCTATCTTGTCGAGGCTAAAACTACAAGAACGGGCAATTGACGCTTCGCCCGAGTAAGATGGATTACCATCAGCAGCGTCTGCTTGCCGCGAGGGCAGGGGTTGAGTTGAGCGCGTTCGCTCCTCCCCCTGCAACTCGCGGCAGGAACAGCTAGCCCGGCTATGTATGCCGGGCTATTTCAATTGGGAGGGCTTTTTACGTGGTGTACCGTTACTGCCCATTCCGCCCTGTAGAATGGTATAATTTCTCTATAAGAAAACAAGGAGTTTTATGGCACAGGCAAACACAAAAGGGAAAGCTGTTGCAAAGGCGACCGGAGCAAAAGCAACCGGATTTTTGGTAGATTTCATTACGTTCGTGCGCGAGCAAGGCATCGTAGGGCTGGCAGTCGGTCTGGCCATAGGTACCGCGGCTGGTGCGACGGTGAAGGTGATAGTAGAGAATTTGATAAACCCTATGGTGGCTCTGCTCACGCAAGGTGTTAATTTGAACGAGTTATCATGGACGGTGGAGCTAGGTAAAGGTAAAGCCGTATTTGGCTGGGGTGCGATATTGAGCTCTCTTATTACGCTACTAGCGACGGCATTCGTGATATTTTGGCTGATTCATATCGCGAAACTCGACCGTATGGACAAGAAAAAAAGCTAGAATACTACACTACTTTAATATCCCGTGCGAACAGCCGGGATATTTTATTTGCTTTACAATGTATAGCAAATTTACTATACTAGGTATAGAAAATAAGGAGGTATATGAAACTAGCAGTAATCGTAGGTACGACTCGTGAAGGCCGAGTAACGCCGAAATTGGCGAAGTGGGTTGAAATGAACCTAAGAGCGAAGCACGACGATGTGGACGTGCTTGATTTAGCAGAATTCGACATTCCACTGCTTACGGAAGCACCCTGGACTCCAGACAGACAGCTAACTGACGGCGCGAAACGTTGGCTCGAGTCATTGGCAGCGGCTGACGGATTTGTAATCGTAACGGCAGAATACAACCACGGCATACCTGCGGTATTGAAGAACGCCCTCGACTATACGAACGGCCAGTTCGTACGCAAGCCTGTAAGCATTGTAAGCCACGGGGTGGTGAGCGGTACACGCGCAAGCGAACACCTGCGAGGTGTACTAGGCGGCAAGATTCGCGCGGTCACTTTAGCCGACGCCGTGACATTCCACGGACATGTAGACGGTGGTATAAATGATGATGGTACTTTGACCGACGCGGTGGCTGAAAACGACAAGGCACTTGATGCGCAGCTGGAAGAGTTGGTGTGGTTTGCTAACGTCTTGAAATCTGCTCGCGAACAATCATAGATAGACGCTTCGAGCGAGAAGCGTGCTACCATTAACCAAGAAGAGGAGGTAGCCATGAACATGCTGGAAAGTGCTGAGGCGGTAATCCGTCGCTCGGGTAACGCGCTGGGAATGTCCGATAAGGAACTTGAGAATCTGATAACGCCTGCGGCAGAACACCATTTCGAGATAACGGTAGATGACATTACACATCAAGCCTTTCGGGTGCAACACAGCAACAAACGTGGCCCGTTTAAGGGTGGTATACGGTTTCATCCGCATGTTGATCACGATGAAGTACGAGCTCTGGCCACCTTGATGAGCATGAAAAGTGCCGTCGTGGATATTCCGATGGGTGGTGGTAAAGGTGGCGTAGCATTTGACCCACGGAATTTTGACGAAAAGCATGTGGAAGAAGTTGCCCGGCAGTATGTGCGTGCACTTGAAGCGCATATCGGCCCGGATAAAGACGTACCCGCACCGGACGTAAACACCGACGGCAAGGTAATCGATTGGATGGTGGATGAATACGAGAAACTGACAGGCGATACTTCGAAAGCTAGCTTCACCGGTAAGAAAATAGCCCATGGCGGTTCGGAGGGCCGTGAAGCAGCTACCGGACGAGGTGGGGTGATTGCGCTTCGCGAATACTGCAAGGCGAAAGGAATTGATACGAACGGGCTGAAAATCGCGCTGCAAGGTGTGGGCAATGTAGGATTTTTCTTCGCGCAGATTGCCGAGAAGGAATTGGGCGTAACAATTATCGCTGCGGCCAACTCGCGTCAGATGAAATATGATGAGCAGGGTTTGTCGTTCGTTGGAAAGTCGTTTTCGCGTGACATTTTAGACGAGCTTAGCGGTGAAGAAAAGCCGAGTAATGAAATTATTCAGGTGCAGGCAGACGTATTGGTATTTGCCGCACTCGGTGAAGTGGTAGATACTACAAATCAGGCCGATATTCAGGCTTCGATGATACTTGAACTGGCGAACGGCCCAGTGGATGATGAAGCCTTGACGCGACTTGAAACCAGGGGTGTACATGTGATTCCTGACATTATCGCGAATGCCGGCGGCGTGGTAGTAAGCTACTTGGAATGGAAACAAAATAAGGTAGGTGAGCACTGGAGTGAGGCTCGAGTGAACGCGCAGCTTAACGATATCATCACGAAAGCAATGCATACCGCCATGAAGCGGAGCGAGAGTGAGAACGTGTGCTTGAAAGACGCAGCCTTTATGACAGCACTGGAAAGTCTGCGATGAATAAGTCTGAGAAAGAATGGCAAGCAGGCTTAACACCTGAACAATTTCACGTGTTGCGAGAAAAGGGAACGGAGGTTCCGGGATCAGGTGAATACGTATTGCCACCAAATGAAAATGGTGTGTACACGTGCGTCGCGTGCGGTAATGAACTGTTTTCTAGTAGCGACCAGTATGAATCGACCACCCCGGGGCTGATAGGCTGGCCTAGCTTTTCGGAACTGGCGAAGAATGATGCCGTGGTACTGAAGGAAGATGACAGTGCAGGCATGCACCGTACGGAAGTAACCTGCGCCACATGCGGCGGACATTTGGGGCATTTCTTTGAAGATGAATCTTCGCCAAATGGGAAGCATTATTGTATTAATTCGGTGTGTTTGAGCTTTAAGCCAAAAAACTAACCCCTCGCCCCATAGTGGGAGAGGGGTGCTGCGCCGTGTTTCCGTAGAGTCACCGTATTGTGGTTTTCTCATCGTACTGCACGGACGCAGGTCAGCCTGCGAAGCTGACCGACACACCTTCGGGAATGCCGCGAGCCTTGCTCTGCGACCGCACGCGGCCGTGGAATGATCGATCGTCGACCTTGTTCCTTCGAGCAGCCTGACGGTAGACGAGGAACTCGTCCATCGTACTCTGGCACACCTGCCACACACCAGTCGCCTCGTCGTACCACATCTCGTGGTGGCGCATGAGTTGCACTACCAGGATAAGCACGTCGTACTGCGCTCGAGCGATGATCTTCTCGAGGAGCTTGGGCGACAGGTCGTGAAGGTGATTGGGCAGTTGACTGGGCTCGATGAAGGGCCGCATCTCAGACTGCACGTACCGAGCAAGATCGCTCAGCTTTGCCGATACACCGACGATGTAGTTGTCGGTGCGCCGGGTAGGCCGACGGTCAGACCCCCACTTGTAGCGAGGGTTTGGTTCGGTCGCGATGAAGAACCTTCGGATGATGCGACGCCTGGCCGCATCCATGAAGTCTTCAATCTCCTCCGGGAAAAAGAGCTCCTGAAGCTCGTAGCCGGTGAAGAGGATTCTACTTGCCTCCTCCTTAGTTGGGGAACGACGACCACGCGTACTGCGTGTTCTGGGCATAGAACCTCCCGAATGGTAGTTACCTCCACGTTGGATCCCAAGGTTGTAAAGGTATCCTGTGGTTACTCTCAAAATAGTACAGTCGCGCTTTAACGTCAAGCATTTTGCTCGGGTGTTATAATTTAGACATATGACGACAAAAGCCAAACTACTATGGGTGGACCTTGAAATGACCGGCCTTGACCCTGAGAAGGATCGGATTCTGGAAGTAGGTGCTATTGCAACCGACTGGGATTTCAAGGAGATTGCTCGGTATGAAGCGGTGAAAAAAGTTGGACCACGCCTAATGCGTAAGCGTATGGTGGGTGAATTTTGGGAAACCTACAGTGATGTACGCGACGCACTAATGGAGCAGAACGCACGTGGAAAGAATGGCCGCGTGGTAGAAAACGAGCTGCTTGAATTTATCGATAGGCACTTTGATACGAACGAACGCGTGCTTCTAGCAGGTAATTCAATACATCAAGACCGGAAATTCATTGAAAATGAATGGGGCAGACTGAACGCGAGATTACACTACCGCATGCTGGATGTAAGCGCCTGGAAAGTAGTGTTCGAAGGAAAGTACAAGAAACGCTTTGCTAAGCCCGAGGCGCATCGTGCCATCGAAGATATTCAAGGCAGTATTGAAGAATTGAAGTACTATCTTGGAAAGGTGAGGGCAAACTAAGATGGCACTGGAATTCGACCAGAAAAAACGCGTGCCGCTAGGTAAAATCGTAGCTATCGTGCTACTGATAGTAGTATTCGCGGTAGTGATATGGTGGTTTTTCTTGAAGCCGAAGGCAGTGGTGCCAGCATACGTACCTAGTGTGGAACTACGATATGACGCATAAGGAAATGGAAGAATATCTGCTGAGCTTTCCGAACGCCTGGCTTGATTTTCCATTTGGTGAAGGTACCAGCGTGTACAAGGTTGGCCACAAAGAAACGGGTGAGGGGAAGCTATTTGCCATCATCGCTGACGGTTCAAAACCGCTGCGTGTAAGTTTGAAATGCGACCCGCAGCTAGCCGAAAATTTGCGTGAAAAATACGAAACCGTGCTGCCTGGGTATCATTTGAATAAAAAACACTGGAATACTATCGTATGTTCAGGCCAGCTTTCAAACGACGAGATATTTGATTTAGCACGTTTAAGCTACAACTTGGTAGCAGGTGTTTAGCTGCCGTTATATGCTGCGAAATTCTGAGTAAACGCGCTAATATCTGTGTCTGCTTTCTGCAAGAATGAACGGGCGGCTTCATTGTGGGTAGTGTCGTATAGTTCAGTCATTTCAGAATGCAGCGTTTTGAGATAATAGGCCATTTCGCGAGCATATGTGCGGTCGTATGTGGAATTCAAACGAGCATTTTCCAACCGGTCGGTAATTTCTTTGGTAGTAGCTGCAACAGCCTGTACTCGGCTATCTTTTTCATTGTCGGTACCATTAAGCGCATTGATCGTATCACTCATACCATGGATGGTATTCGTTGCTACGAGTGTGAGACTGCTGTTGAGGGTGCGTAAATCTGAACCCTGAATATTCTCTGTAGCGCCTTGGGATATGGTTTTTAGGGAATTAAGTTGGGCGGCAATCGTGGTAATGCGGTCACCGTTGCTAGTCCCACTGGAAAGCACCATCATGAATACGATAATTGCAACGACTAGTATTCCGGCTATCGCACCCCATAAGATAATTGGATTCATGGTTTTTTGCGGAGTAGGGGTAGAAATTTGATTCAAATAATCCATTGATGAAATGGGCGGTTGCGGTACAGGTGAGTTTGGTTGCATATCTACTCTATTAAACCATGAGCAGTTACAGAGGTAAATACCAAGGAGCGGCTCACCCCCTAAAATAGGTTTGAAGTGAACCCAACACTATTTCACCAACCCCTACAGCTCGGTTTTACCTTCGGGAGTGTAACTCTAGTCGTAAAGAGGTATACTATCAACATAATGCAAGACGCGAAAGAAGAGGTACGTGCCAGGCTGAACATCGAAGATGTTATCGGCGAGTATGTGACGCTAAAGCGGGCCGGACGCAACTTCAAAGGCCTTAGCCCGTTTTCGAGTGAGAAAACACCAAGCTTCGTAGTAAGCCCCGATAAACATATTTGGCATGATTTCTCGAGCGGCAAGGGAGGCGACGTATTCAGCTTCGTGATGGAAGTAGAAGGCCTGGATTTTCGCGGGGCGTTGGAGCAACTAGCGCGAAAAGCCGGTGTAGATTTAAGCATGTACGACACCAAAGGCTCGGGCGAAATCGCCAAGCGGAAAAAACGACTGCTTGAAGCGCATGAATTAGCTACAAAATACTACCAGCAAAGTTTACTGAAAAACACCCACGCGCTTGAATACGTATTCAAGGTGCGTAAACTTTCAAAAGACATCGTGGGCTCGTTTCGTATTGGCTATGCCCCCGATAACGGCGAAGCGCTTACGCAATTCTTATCGAAAAAAGGGTTTACAAAAAAGGAACTGGCTGATGCTGGGCTGACGAACCGCTATGGCACGGACCTCTTCCGTGCACGTATGATAGTGCCTCTGATGGACCCAAGCGGACAAGTTATTGGTTTTACCGGGCGTATCATCGAAGACGACCCGAAAGCACCGAAATATCTGAACACGCCGCAAACACTGCTGTATGATAAATCGCGCCACGTGTTCGGTCTTTCGCAGGCCAAAGAGAGCATCCGAAAAAGCGACTTTAGCGTAATTACGGAAGGTAATTTAGATGTGGTAAGCAGCCACCAGGCAGGAGTCACGAACGTAGTGGCTTCGGCAGGTACTGCCATGACGGAATACCACCTAAAGGCATTGTCGCGCCTAAGCCACAACGTGCGGCTGGCATTCGACGGCGATAAAGCCGGCCTAGCTGCCACTGAGCGTGCTATTCCGATAGCGGGCCAGGTGGGCGTAGAACTTTCTATCGTGAGCTTGCCGGAAGGTGTGAAAGACCCTGACGAACTGATACAGCAAAATGCCGAAGCATGGCTAAATGCCACGAAAGACGCGGAACCGGTAGTCGATTGGGTACTAAAAGAATTTTCAAAACGAGAAGATATGAACAGCGCGGCTGGGAAGCGGCGGTTTACTACTGAAAGCCTGCGGGTGGTGCGTAGCCTAAGCGACAGCGTAGAGCGCGAACATTACTTGAAGCAAATCGCCAAGGCCACCGACACTTCATTTGCGGCCGTGCAGGCGAAATTCGACGAAGGTGAAACAGCTACTACCAAAAAAGCCCTGAAAACCATACACGCGGAAGTTGATTCTGAAAATGACGTGCAACATGCCTACCAAGATGACGTACTGGCGGCCTTGTTGGTGCAACCGGGCCAACGCTACATGCTAAGCGAGTACGACACGAGCATGTTCGTGGGCGAGGCGCGTAGGCAGCTGGCCAACGCATTAAAGCAATCTACAGAGAAACTAGACCCCGCGCAGTTGCATCAGATAGAAACCTATGTCAAAATAGTAGAATTAAGGGCCGAGACACGTTATGAAGGCTGGAGTGAACAAGATATGTCGCTCGAAATAGCCAAACTGCTCCGCCAAACGTTAACTGAACACAAGAAACAAACCAAACAGGAACTAATTGAGAAGCTGCGGGACGCGGAGATTTCTGGCGATGAGAATGCCGCCCATGAACTGCGCGCCGAGCTATCTAAGCTAATAAAGGAGACTGCTTAGTGGGCAATAATGATGATGATTTAAAAACCTTGGTACCTGATGAGGCTGAAGAGGAAGTTGATCTGCTGGATGTGGTGGACGAGCCGGATGTATCCGAGCTTGAAGACGAAGTAGAAGATGACGAAGATACTCTGAACAACAATCAGTACATTGATGACGTTTCCGACGACTCGGTGCGTTTATACCTACGCGAGATAGGTAAAATTCCGCTGCTTTCAGCCGAGGAAGAGCTAGAGCTCGCACAGCGGGTGGTGAAGGGCGACAAAAAAGCCAAAGACAAAATGGCTGAAGCGAACATGCGTTTGGTGGTGTCGATTGCCAAGCGATATTCTGGCCGCGGCCTTGATTTTCTTGACCTGATTCAAGAGGGTAACACTGGTTTGCTGCGTGCGGTTGAAAAGTTCGACCCAGACAAAGGATTTAAGTTTTCTACTTATGCCACCTGGTGGATTCGCCAGGCGATTACCCGCGCGATTGCCGACCAAGCCCGCGTGATTCGTATTCCAGTGCACATGGTAGAAACTATCAACAAGCTGCTGCGTACCCAGCGTCGTATGACGCAAGAATTGAACCGCGAACCAACCATCGATGAGCTCGCCAAAGAACTCGAGATGGAACCGGACAAGGTGGAATACGTGATTAAGATTAAACAGGATATTCAAAGCCTTGATGCCGGTGTAGGCCGCGATGGTGAAGACGAAGACAGCGTACTGCAGGATTTCATTGAAGACGAAGACAGCGTAACACCGGAAGAATCTGCCACCACGCAACTACTGAAAGAACAAGTACAAAGCGTACTTTCTACCCTAAGCGACCGCGAGCAGAAAATCATCCGCATGCGTTTCGGCCTGGATAACGGCAAGAGCCACACCCTTGAAGAAGTAGGGCAGGAATTCGCCGTTACGCGTGAACGTATTCGCCAGATTGAAGCCAAGGCGCTTGCCAAACTGCGCAAGCACAAAGACGCTAAGAAACTACACGAATATTTGAAATAAAGTTTATCTGACTTGAACACAGAGCTCGGTACTGCTAGCGGTACCGAGTGCTTTTATGTGTATGTCTGATTTCGTGGCGCCATAATATGCAATCTGGGCAGCACTATCGGTACAACTGATGTACGCAATTTTGGTGCTGGTTATGAAGTCGGTAGTAACTGAAATGTTTGGATCAAGCTTCGTTTGTTTGAATTTGGCAAACTCGGCTATGTCTTTGGGGTAGCGACTAGTCAAGTTGTAATATGCTTCGGCTTTAGAACCGACAAGCTTGGCTTGTGTATCTAGCTTTGCAAGTTGCGCACGCTGTTCATTCGTCGGAGCAGCAGCGGTTTTTTGACTATCGGTGTAGGCTTTTAAAGCTACAAAACCTGCCATCAGCAAAGCCGCTACGATAAGTATCGTACCAAGGATAATAAACACCTTCTTCGCGGTAGGTGTATCTGGTTGCGGAAGGGGAGCAGATTGCGGCACGCTAGGCGTAAGTATTTCGTCTGAATTTTGATCTGGATTCACCGAAGGCTCCTTCCTAATGTGAGTTGAATTTATTGCGGCTACAGCACACGAACTAATGTGTGTAGAAATTTATATCTTCTAAAATTGCATCGAGTTGTGTATACAAATGAGTTACGTCGCTGTCGTTGTGCACGAAGTAGTCGGCGATAGCGATAGGGCCGCCTTTTTCGAGGTTCTCAATTTCTGCTCTGTCGCGCTCGTCGACTTCTTGTCGGGTCATTGGACGCTCTGGTCGTTTCTCCATTCTAGAGTAGCGGAGATGTTTCGGGGTGACGATAGCTATGACAGTCATTTCACCTGGAAATTCATGCTTTAGTATCTTGTATTCACTCCAGGTGTATAACCCATCGAGGACGATTCGCTTTTGCCCGGCGTCGATTAAGTCGCGAGTTTGTTTGACTACTCGCTTTACAACGAAATCATTTCCTTCTTTTTCACGTATTTCTTCGCGAAATTTCTTGTCTTGGTCCCAATTGCCGGGTGTCAGGCCGGCTTCTTCCATAGCTTTATAAATAATGCCGCCGAAGTATACTTTCGGATAGCCTTTTTCGGTGAGGTATTCAACCGCTGAGCTTTTGCCGCTGCCTGCCAAACCTACAAAGGCTACTATTTTCACATTTTCTTTTTCAGTCATCTTACAACAGTATAGCAAATGAGCAAGCTTATGCTTCGCATCCATGAGGCTATATGAAAGAATAATAGTATATGGAAAATGTAAACAAAGTAACAAAAGGACAAAAACCAGATTTCGACTATGGGCTAGCCAAAGCATTTATCAAGCGTGCTACACACCACTATTATCTTCATTCTGACTTGGGCTTTAATTTGGAAGATAGTAATGATATATCTGATTTTACGCTTGGTTTAATGACAGAGTGGTCTGATAGCTTCGATAAAGATGATGACTCACGCGCTACAGAAGTTGCGATGGCTAAACTCGCAATAGTTTCGGGCCTTTTAACGGGTGAACCAAAGCAAGCATTACAAAATGATCTAACGGAATTAGTAGATACGAAAGAAGTTCCACGTCAAAAAGGCAAGCTCAGAGAGTTTGCCTTATCTATTGGTGGAGAAGCTGGTACATCGCTCAAGGAACGATTTCCATCTGATGTCGATACGCCTATTAAGATAGCTCAAACAAGCGGACACATCTCGACCAAAAGAAGAGTCGAACATAGCCCAGCTAGAGAACCTGACTATACAGACCTGGAAGATGTAGTGAAGTATTTGTACGAAGCTGGTCTCGTGTCACCAAGCCATGCTGCTGCACTGCTTGTGACACTTGGCTATTTCAAGCCTGAGACGGGTGTTCCTGACAAATTAAAAAATGACATACGGCGTATACAAAATGATTTGCGAGCGCGTATCGCAGTGTATCACACGCCAAGGGTAAACGGCTTTAAAGAGAAGGGCGTTCGTATACTCGAATCGTTCATAACGCAGTCTATAGAAAACCCTAATATCAAGCTTATAGTTGATGATAGTAGCAGTATGATTGCCGTTAGTGACGTATTACTTGATCTTCACCGATTGGGTGATGTCCGTGGTACGAATGCCCCTGAGAGACCGAATAAGTATGACGGAATGGGAACAATAATCCCCATTGATGAATCTTGATTTACAAATGGTCACGGTATACAATCACAAAAAGTATTAGGGAGAATAAACGTATGACTGAAAGGCTGTTAGCAAAGGGCAGTAGAAGTACTGCGGCATCAGAAAAAAGATTCTGCCCGTCCACCAAAGCTCTCTCCTGAGGAAGCAGCATACTTGCTTAAACGTAAAGACACAGCTGTTTGTAGCCAGACAGATACTGAGATATTTTTTCCAGAAAAAGGCGGCTCAACAAAAGAGGCGAAGAAATTATGTCAAAAATGCTGTGACCTTACCGATGAGTGTCTTGAATATGCTCTAGAAGTAAAAGAAAGATTCGGAGTTTGGTGTGGTATGTCAGAGAGCGAGCGAAGGAAGCTTGTTAAGCATCGTGCTAGCTCTTAGGGTAGTCTAAGGCTATACTATAATATTATGACCAAACGTTTGGCGGTGATAGATGGTAAAAGCGTGTTTTATCGCGGTTATTATGCCATGCCAGGGCTTTCTACCAAAGATGGCACGCCTACTGGTGGCGTATTCGGTTTCGCTTCGCTCGCTATCGAGCTGATAAAGAAGCTCGAGCCCGACTATGTGGCTGTAGCGTGGGACAAGCCAAAAACCAATATCCGCAAGCGACGCGAGATGTACCCAGAGTACAAGGCGGGTCGCAAGCCAGCGCCACCAGATTTTTACGAGCAAATACCGATATTGCACGAACTATTGGATGCATTTGGCTGGCCGCTGTATGAACTAGACGATTACGAAGCGGATGATATTATGGGTGCGCTAGCCAGGCAAGCCGAAGCCAAGGGAATTGAAACGTGTTTACTTACGAGTGATCTTGATATGCTGCAATTGGTTGGTCCGCTAACCCATGTGTACGCTATGAAATCTGGCCTAGCCAACATCGAGCTATATAACCCCGAGAATTTTGAGCAAAAATATGGTTTAGGCGTAGAACAATTCCTTGATTTGAAGGCTCTAAAAGGCGACTCGTCTGATAATATTCCCGGCGTACCGGGTATTGGTGAAAAAACCGGTATTCAGCTGCTGCAAGACTATAAAACGCTCGATGGAGTGTATGAACACCTAGATGACATAAAAGAAAGTGTGCGTAAGAAGCTAGAGGCAGGTAAGGAGTCTGCCTATCTTTCGAAGGAAATTGCGCGTATTTGGACCGACGCGCCGGTAGATTTGGAGTGGGACATAGCCGATGTGAACGACTGTGATTTGCAGAAAGTCGCCGACGTGCTGCGCGAGCTAGAGTTCCATAGCCTGATAAAGCGCCTACCAAAAAATATGCAGCAAACCGCCGATACCAGCTTGTATTTCCACGAGGCCGATGAAGTGAATTTGAAAGAAGTAGACTGGCCAGAACAAGTGGTAATTGATGGTCCGTTTGTACTACACGCCCAAGATGAAGAACTATGGGCTTCATTCACCGATACTACCGTTTCGAAGAAAAAGATTTCTGAAATAGACAAGAGTTTTTGGCGTGCCGTAGAGTTCGGTACGGTTATTAGCTACGACGTGAAAGCACTGTACCATACGCTGGCAAATCACGGCGTAGAGGTGCGCTTTAGTGACTTACACGATATTCGCCAAGCAGCGTTTTTGCTAGATCCATTACGGCGTGATAGAAGCCTAGCCGGCCTAGTAGGTGGTGAATTCGAAACCACGAAAGATGAAGTGGGCGCGATGCGCCAAGTGTATGGCTGGCAGACCCAAGCATTCGAGGAAAAACCAAAGGTGCTTGATATTGCAAAGCGGTTTGATTTCCCGCTGATCTACCATTTGTTCCGCATGGAGCATTACGGTATAAAGCTCGACTGTGACTTGCTGAAAGTAATGAGCAAAGAACTAGGCGACGAGCATGCCAAGCTAGAACAAGAAATGTATTCACTGGTAGGCTACGAGTTTAATATTGCCAGCCCGACCCAGCTTTCAGAGGTGTTATTTACGAAATTACAGTTGCCGACCGTTGGTATAAAAAAGGGAAAAACAGGCTACAGTACCGGGCAAAAAGAGCTCGATAAGCTACGCGGTCAGAACCCGATAATCGAGCTGATAGAACGAACGCGCGAGCTTGCCAAGCTGAAGAACACGTACGTTGACACGCTGCCAGAGCAAGTTGATGAGCATTCACGGTTGCACACCACGTTCAACCAAGACGTGGCCGCGACTGGGCGCCTTTCAAGCACCACGCCGAACCTACAAAACATTCCTATTCGTACCGACCTCGGGCGTCGTATTCGTGAGGCCTTCGTGCCAGAAAAGGGCAATGTGTTCGTCAGTGCCGATTACAGCCAATTCGAGCTGCGCCTAGCGGCGGTGCTAGCGGGCGATACAGAGCTAATAGAAGATTTCAACGGCAACGTAGACATTCACACCAAAACGGCTAGTGAAGTGTATGGCATTCCGATGGAGCGGGTAACCAAAAACCAGCGCCGCGACGCCAAGGTGATTAATTTCGGGGTGCTGTACGGCATGAGCCCGCATGGCTTAGCGGCCGCGACTGGCATGACATTTATCGATGCCAAGAAATTTATTGACCAATATTTCGAACTACGAAAGCCGATTCGCAAGTTTATAGACGACACGCTAGAGAAAGCGAAAAACGAGGGTTACGTGGAAACCTTCCATGGCCGCCGCCGCCCAACACCAGATGTAAATAGCAGTAACTTCATGGTACGCGAAGGCGCTAAACGCGCTGCCGCCAACATGCCGATTCAAGGCACCGAGGCCGACCTGATGAAACTTGCCATGATTCAAGTAGATGAAAAAATGGGCGATCTGGGCACGCAAGTACTACAGATTCACGACAGTATTCTCGTAGAATGCCCGGAAAAGAACGCCGAAAAAATCAGCGAAATTTTGAAAGAAACCATGGAAGCAATTGCACCCGAGCTAGGCATAAAGCTGCAAGTTGACGTACATACGGGAAAGAACTGGGGAGAGGTGTAGTGACAAGCTACTGGGAAGAACTTCACAAAAGGTATGACGGACTAGACTGGACTGAAAAACCGTCAATTTTTGCTGAAGAAGTTGTTCAGTACTTTCCAAAAAACGGTGTTCTATTAGACCTTGGTGCAGGACAGGGGCAAGATAGCGTATATTTTGCTCAGGCTGGATTTAGCGTTTTTTCGACAGACAGAGAAGTATCGATTATTGAAAGAGCCGACCAATATTCAAAAGATTTCTTTGCGAATCTGGATAAGCCACGACCCGGAATGCGGTTTCAATTGGTTAATCTCCAGAAAAAACTTCCCTTTTTTGATCAGACATTTGATGTTATATACTCACATCTCGCGCTCCATTATTTTGACCGAGTAACAACAGAAAAACTATTCGCTGAAATATATCGAGTTTTAAAACCTGGTGGAATACTGGCATTTCTAGTTAATTCTGTAAATGACCCAGAATTTGGTACAGGTAATAAATTAGAAGAAAACTACTTCGACACCGAGGGCACTAATAAACGATATTTTAGCGTAGATGATGCTCGAGCATTCGCGAAAGATTTTGAAGTTATCTTATGTGATGAAATGGGTGAGACATACAAAGATAAGGCAAAAGATGTTCACAATCTGATACGATTTGTAGGTAAGAGACCGGCATGAACGAAGAAATCTACGCCAAAGGTAAATTATTTGAACTTGTACATATAGTTCAGCCTGACGGCCGGGTATTCGAATTGGCTCGCCGTGCGCCGGGTGTGCGTGTGATCATCGCAGATAAAGCAAATAAAAAAGTCCTACTGACAAAAGAATTTCGAAACGAGCTGAACGCCTGGGATTATCGACTTCCCGGGGGAAAAGTATTTGACACGTTAGACGAATTCGAAGCGCACAGACAAAGTGGCGAGAATATTCTGGATGCCGCAAAGGCGAAAGCAAAAGGCGAGGCTGCTGAAGAAGCAGGCATGATGATTGGTGATGTGGAACTCGTCACGAAATCGACACTCGGCGCAACGGTCGAATGGGATTTGTATGTCTTCGAAGCGCTGGATTGGCAAGAAAACGAACAGGGCCAAGCACTCGAAGACGGCGAGCAAATAGAAACAGGACAATGGTTTACATTTGATGAAGTAGAAAAGATGGTGCTGGATGGCAGTATGCAAGAGGAGCGTGTTGCGCTAGCGTTCTTACGCTGGATTAAAGGGGTGAATCTATGATATTGCAAGTCGGTGTAAAAGCACTTATTAAACAAGGGGATAGCTATTTATTTTTACGACGTAGCAAAGCCTTCAAAGCAGGGCCGCAAAAATGGGATATACCTGGCGGAAGAATTGAACCAGATGAGCCGTTACACGAAGCGTTAGCGCGCGAAGTACTTGAGGAAACGGGCTTAGATCTTGACTCCGTCGGAGAATTGTTAGCAGCCCAAGATATTTTTGTCCAAGAAAAAGACCTTCATGCCGTCAGGCTTACTTATGTGGCTAGTGCAAGTGGTGATACGGTTATTAGTGATGAACACGATAAATTCAGCTGGATGACGATGGAACAAATAATCGCCGAACCACACGTCGATAAGTACTTGAGAGAAGTACTGAAGACACTATGAAAGTTCTGTTTATTTGCGAAGGTAACATGATGCGCAGCCAGATGGCGGAGTTCTTTTATAATGAAGCGACTAATAGTAAGGACTCCATGAGTGCAGGCGTAAAAGCCACGTTGCTGAATTACGCCTCGAAAAGAGGTGAAATAGTGATGAGTGAAATTGGTAAAACCCTGGATGGGCACTTCAGCAAGCAAGTGACAGAAGAAATGGCTAAACAGGCGGATAGAGTCATTCTTTTCTCAGTTGACCATGTACCTGAGTTTCTAGTTGATAATCCAAAAGTCGAAAATTGGGAAATTTTAGACTCAGGACATTTTATGGACGGTGAAACACTCGATGTAGATAGACAAGTACGCGATGAAATAAAGTTACGCGTAGAGAAGCTAATTCAGGGTCAATGATGGTAGGTCCCGAACTGCAAATATCTTCTGAATTAAGGCTTATCGCACCAAGTGTGGAGAGAGATGCTGTCGTAAGCGTAAAATGGCGTTCCGGTGAGGATGGACGAAACACTCAAGCAAGCATGGGTATCCCAGCTAAAGACATTTCACGGCCCACTCTGGACGATGAGCGTACGCTGATACGAAATTTCATTGATACAAAAGATGAAATTGTTTGGATGATTGAATGTGATGAACAAATCGTAGGTGCAGTAGAAGTGCATTTAGTTGGGAATGCTGAGATTCAAAGCCCGAATGTGTCCATTATGATTGGCGAAACTCGCTATCGTGGTAAAGGAATAGGCAGGAAAGTCATGCGAACTGTTATACAGTTTCTGATTTCTAACGAAAGGTATACAAAAATTTATGCAAGGTACTTGGTTGCTAATGTAGCATCCGAGAAAATGAATCGTCAGGTCGGTTTTAGGTTAGACGGTCCTTCATATATTGATGAAAATGGTCTGGAATGGCAGAATGTAATTTATGACTGACAAAGCAATCAAAATCGTCGAAGCGCACGACGACAAGACTATCGACGCTATTACGAGTGCCACATCGACATTTGAAAACTATGTGAAAGATTTGAAGCGTGAAAGTGGTGCCGGCAAGCTGGTATTGTTTGGTGCGTATGATGGAATATCATACGTTGGAAGATGTGTGCTGAAGCTTGTGCCAGATGAAGAAAAAGTGCGCCAACTTGTTCCGGGCCAGCCTGTACTTGTAGCGCTTGAAGTTGTGAAAGATGCGAGGGGTAAAGGTATAGGTACAGCGCTATGCACTGCAGTGCTGCAAAAGGCAAAGGCACTTGGGTATGAAAAAATATCGCTTGGTGTTGAGGAAGATAACGTACTGGCTCGTAATTTATATGAAAAGATTGGTTTTACCTATGCAGGTACAACATATGAAGCCTGTTGGGATGAGCCCGATGGGACTGATACTATGAAACGAGTGTGCGTAGAAGCGGTATTGATGGTGAAAGTGCTATGACTGACCAAGATTTCTTGAAACGAGCAACGGAAGTAGGGAACCGCAAGGCTAAACCATACAACTACGGAACCGTTATCGTAAAAGACGGCAAGATTATCGGTGAAGATTTCAACCACGTGCACGAAACCCTAGACCCAAGTGCGCATGCCGAAATATCAGCACTGAAAATGGCCACGAAAGCCTACGGCAACCACAACTTGAATGGTGCCACGATGTACGGTAGCCATGAACCATGTGTGATGTGTGCTGCCTGTGCCGCTTGGGCAGGAGTCGACCGAATAGTGTACGCCGTGCGGGCCATTGACCAAGAGTTACGATACGAACCCGTAGGGATGACACTGGAAGAGTTTGTAACGCACCTGCAAAATCGTACAATGGTGGTAGAGTACATACCACTGGAGAATTTATGACAGACCAACAAAAAGTACAGCAATTTCTAGAGAACGCCGGCTACATGGTGCTGGCCGTTACGTTAGATGACGGCACGCCGTGGGCATTACCGGTGCGTATACAAGCTTGGCACGGCAACGAGTTCGAGTGGGACTCGAAAACTGATACCGAGCATTCAAAAACAATCACCGGCAGGCCACAGATAGCGGTGACTATATTCGATAAGCAAGAAAATGCTCAGATGGGCGTGTACATGAAAGGTAAGGCCGCTTTGCGCGAGGAAAAAGACGGCGGGTTCGGCCGATATGTCTTTACTGCGGAAGAAGTGTGGCTAAATGACGAAACATTCGTAAAACGTAGGGTGGAGTTAGCGAGTGCAGCAGACTAGGTGGCGGCGATTTGTGCCGAAGGTAAAGCGACAGGTTAGTACGAAGCCGGGTAGTATTGAACACATTTTATATGAAGCTGTCAGCGGGGTGCGCCGCAGCATACGCGGCAACTTGCACGCCAGCCAGCTAGACGAACCGATAGATGAGCTGAAGCAACGCGCCAGTACGCAGCAAGGCGCGGAAAAAGCGGCCATGCTAGAAGCATTGGTAGTACTGCAAACTCCGCGTGCTGCCGTGGCGCAAGACGATATGGACCGGCACAAGCACAATTATCACGACCGCACCAAACGGTTGTTCGAACTGATAGATTTCAACGACACATTTGTTGATACGGTACTGAACTTGTCGCCCGAACAGCTACCAAATTTCGCTGAACACATAAAACATCACATGCTTCGGTTTTGTGCTCAGTACAAATTGCCGATGTTTTCAGACGAACAACTTGAAGCTATCATACATGGTCTTAGCCGTGAAATCGCCGTGTATTTAGGAGCGAAAGCCGAAGGCCTAGAAGCTGAAATGACCACACGTGCCGGTGATGCGTTCGGCATCGACATGGTGATACGAGATCCGGCAACAAATACACATATCAATATCGACTGCAAAACCCCCAGTGCGTTTCGGCATAGGTTGGGTGAACTTGTGCGAGAGGGCCGCATAACAGAGGATGAGCTGTATGTGGCTGACGAGGTAGATTTCATCACCGTAGTAAATAGACAAAATGATGAACGAGTACCGGTATCTATTGTATGCATCCGACCAGAGGATCTAGGCGAGGTAGTGGAATTTAAATTCGTAGATACGGCACCGCTTGGCAAACTCTTACGAAAAATACTTGCAGGTAGTTGACATTTTATGCTATTAGTGGTAAAATACAAGTATGAGACCTAACAGAGGTAACCGATTTCTGCCACTAGTAATATCGCTGATTATTATCGCACTCGTGATTGCAGCGATTGTTTCGATTGGCCGTGCAATATTCAACATCGGCCCGAGCAATGACCAAGCACAAACTGATACGGCAACAGCTGCGCTACTCAACACCGATAGCTCACGAAGTGTTCAGATGGTGGTACGTGGTCCTATCGTGGCAAACGAGAATTTCCAGTCATATAGCATCAAGGTATCTCCGAACGAACGAGTCATGAATGTGTACACAGGCTATCTAGAAACCTTGACGAAGGATAAAACACTCGAGAATAATCACGATGCCTACGTGCAGTTCGTGTATGCGCTTAACAAAGCAGATATGACAAAGATACGCGGCGACGTGGCAGATGACGATATACGCGGTATCTGTGCCACCGGCTATGTGTACGAATTTAGCGTGCAAAATGAAGGAGAGGCAGTGCAAACGTTGTGGACCTCCACTTGTAGCGGTTCAAAGGGTACATTACGTGCCAATAAGGACCAGCTTAGTAATCTTTTCATGAACCAGATTCCCGGCTCAGCAGATCTTGTGCCATTCCAAGCTTCTACCCCGTTCCAGTTTTAGTTCCATACACGTATACTAAAAGGGTATGATAAAAGCGATTATTTTTGATTGTTTCGGTGTGCTGTACCACGGAAGCTTACGTCATTTAGTAGAGATGGCGCCCGAAGAGAAACGACTTCAGGTGCGTGACCTTAGCCGCGCCTCCGACAGGGGATATGTAACACGTGAGGAATATCTACGCGGCGTAGCTGAACTAACCGGCTCCGCTTCGGAAGAAATTGAGCGCATCATTGATAGCAACCATGTGCGAAACGAGAGCTTGATGGAATACGCGAAAAGCCTGAAATCAGAATACAAAATAGGTATGCTGAGCAACGTAGGGCAAAACGTGATGCCTCGTATATTTACGCAGCATGAGCTGAATGAAGTATTTGATGCGGTGGTGCTATCGAGTGAAGTGCATATGGTAAAGCCTCAGCCAGAAATGTATGAATATATCGCAGGCCGCCTGAGGGTACCTATTGAGTCGTGTGTGATGGTGGATGACCTGATAGAAAACGTTGAAGGTGCGCGCCAGGCTGGCATGCTGGGTCTGCTTTTTACCGACACGGATACATTGAAAACAGAACTTGGTAACTTGATGGCGGTGGCACGCGATGCCTGAGCTACCTGAGGTAGAAACGGTACGCCGTGGCCTCGCGCGTCTTATTATAGGCAAGAAGATTTCTCATATTTCACACGATACACCGAAAAGCTTTCCGAACGCCGATTCAGACGTAGAGCAATTTATGTACGGGGCTACTGTCACCGCTGTTCGTCGGCGTGCAAAGGTACTACTCATAGACTTGTCGACCGACTATACGTTGGTGACACATTTGAAGATGACTGGGCAGGTAGTGTGGGTAGCAGGCGTGGTTTCAGACTCTAAACGAATGCACACTGCTATTCGCCATGAATCGTCTGCTAATAAATCGCTGCAGCCTGCGGAACTTCCGTCGGTCGGTCCTGCGGACTCGTCCTCGGCTGGGCAGGATTTGTCAGCACCCGCTTCTGGGAATAGCAGCAGTGTATTCGTATCAGAGTCTGAAACTCATGGAACTCCAGGGAGGGGGACAGAATTAAGGTGGGGGGCAGGGCATCCGAATGATAGCCTTGTGCATGAATTACCAGATAAAAGTACGCGTGTCATCATTGAATTCGATGACAAATCTCATCTGTATTTCAACGATCAGCGAAAATTCGGCTGGATGAAACTGTACCCAAGCCTTGAGGTGCCGGAAATTGATTTCATGAAAAAAGTGGGGCCGGAGCCGCTGGAGGATGATTTCACGGCGAAGGAGTTCACGGCTCGATTTGCTCGGCGCAAGAACACTTCTATAAAGGCCGCGCTGCTTGATCAGACCGTGATTGCGGGCGTGGGCAATATTTATGCCGACGAAAGTTTGTGGGGAGCCAAGATCGATCCGCGCAGGAAGGTAGGTGATGTGTCATCAGCCGAATTCAAAAAGTTATACACCGAACTACGCTATGTAATGAATCTGGCTATTGAAAAAGGTGGCAGCACCGATAGAAATTACGTGAATGCTGAAGGCAAAAAGGGTAGCTATATGGATTTTGCGCGTGTGTTTCGGCGTGAGAAATTGGCGTGCCCGCGCTGCGGCAGAACGATACAAAAGATCAAACACGCCGGTCGCGGAACACATTTCTGTCCGTACTGCCAAAAATGAATCTGAATTCATTGACATAACCAGTATGGTTTGTTAAAATTTTCACAAAAGAAGTCATAAGGGGTATAAGAAAGGCTTAACATATCATATGAAACATGTAAAATTAGGTAAACAGCAAATTGTCGCTGCCGTATCGGTACTTGCCGTAGTCGCTTCACCAGCAGTCGCTTCAGCCGCAGTAGACACTAAAAGTACGACTATCAACGCGACGGTTAACGCTGCAATCAGCATGACCACTTCAAGCACGGTTGCTATCACCGTTACACCTACCACTGGTGGTGCAGTAAGTAGCAACAGCGACACAGTGACAGTAAGCACCAACCGTGCGACTGGCTACAACTTGAAGCTATCTGACGCTGACACGACTTTGACGCTAGCCAGTGGTGCAAACACCTTTACCGCACCTACCTCAACCTGGGGTTCAACCGCAACTCTTGCCAACGGTAAATGGGGCTACGCTCTTGCATCTGGTACATCAGGTCTAACCGCAACCAGCAACTTCGACGCCAGCTATTCTGCTGAGACCAGCAACAACGCAAGTACCTCAAAGTGGCTTGGTATCGCATCAAGCGCATCACCTCAGACCATCAAGACCACTGCAGCGGCAGCGGTGAACGACACGACTACCTTCTGGTACGCCGTGAAGGCCGACCTTAGCCAAGCAGAAAGTAACGGTACTCCGTACACCGACAGCGTAACTTACACTGCAACTACAAACTAGTACATTGGAGTACATGAAGGTTTTGCGAGGAAAACGAATCATAACAGGCCTGCTTGCAGGTCTGTTACTTATGGGCGGCCTTATGCCACCTGCTACCGCCTCTGCTGCTGAAAGTGTCGATCGCATCACACTGTCACCGGTGGCTAAACACTATCTGTTCAAGCCGGGTGAAGCAAAAAAAGATTCGTTCAATGTTATCAACGATGGTGATAGCGCATACGACTTTTCTGTATATGCCAGGCCGTACTCGGTGGGGAGTACCGACGAAGATTACTCGCCGAACTTTACCGCGCAACCACCGAATGCCGACGTGTACCAATGGGTACAGTTCGATAAGTCGCAGTACCACTTGAAACCGGGTGATTCCGTTGAGGTGAAATATACCATTCGCGTGCCGCAGAACGCTAGCCCTGGTGGTCACTACGGCGTATTGTTCGTGGAAACCATGCCGCCAGCCAACGATAAAGAAAATTCGATTATGCGTCGTAAGCGTTTGGGCCTTATCGTGTACGCTACCGTAAAAGGTACATTTAAGACTGATAGTTCCAGCCAGCCAATTTCCATACCTTTCTTCCAGCTCAAGCCTCCTGTTTCTGCATCACAAACTATTGCTAATACAGGTAATGGTGATTTTACTGTTACCGGTACAATGAACGTGTATGATGCATTCGGTACAAGGAAATACCAGGTTACGAAAGACTATACTATCTTGCCAGATAGTATCCGCAAGATGCCGTTTGAATGGTCAAGTGCACCATGGTTTGGATTATATAAGGTACAGCTTACTACTAAATATCTACATCACATTGATACAAAGACAAGTTACGTATTGTTGGCTCCATTATGGACTTACCTCGTGCTTGGTATCATAATCATAGCAAGAATTTTGTATGCATTATCGCAACGTAAAAAACTGAAAGATGCGGATGAAGAACATAAAGAAGAACCAAAAAAGCCTAAAAAGCCTAAGGCAGATAAAGAAGCTAAGTAGCGCCGCATTTCTTGTAGCACTTAGCTTCACTATATTCATGGCACCGCGTAGTTTCGCGGTTAGCGGTGATACTGAGGTGCAAGCCGTAGTTTGTGGTTCGCAAGGTTCGGACGTTGCTATTTCTACCCCTAAGACAGATAGTACTATCACGCAACCCACGGTAGCAATTGACGGTACCGTAACTCATGCTACGCAAATTGATATTTCAGTAGACGGGCAATACAGCCAGACACTACCGATAGCATCAGGCCAGTCTACATTTCAGGCAAGTGTTGATATCACGACAGGTACACATACGATTGAACTAGTGGCAAATGATGTATGCCATGTCAGAAATGGCAGCGCAAGCTTGGTGATTACGTTCGATCCGAATGGTAGCGCAGGCAACGGTGAAGATACCGCAACGACGGTAGATGGCGGAGGCGTGACCGTTGGGCCAAATGATGGCCCCATTCCTGAAGATCACACCAGTACGTATGAGAAGTTACGAAAAGCGGTAGTAATCGGTCCGATATTGCAGCAGCTTGAAAACGCGTTTCGGGTGACGGGCCTTGACAGCACGATTGCTCAAGGCGGCGTGGCCACGAGCGTCATACGGGTAGGGTTATTTACCAGTGGCCTGACGACCATGACATTTACTACGCTTGTGCTAAGAAAATATGCCATGGGTGCAATCGTACATATCGACAAGTTTTTACCAGTCCAGCCGGCACTGCAGCACTCCTATCGCTTATGGATACTACGAAGCATGGGGTTTGTGATGGTGTTTGCATCACTCTTTATCTAGTCCATACGCGCGTGAATTGCTACAATATAGACATGAAACGGTGGATCCGATTGCTTGTTATGGGGGTAGCCTTGGTGGCAATACAGGGTGCTGTTGCGCATGCCACCGAATACAGCAGTACCAACTACAAGGTCGATGGTGTTATCGGTGGGAGCTATGCAGGGTCATTTGGCTCAACCTCATATAAGCTCACGGCTGTTGGTGGTGAATCGGTGGTCGGCAATGGAACTGGCGGGAGCTACAAGATAGGTGGCGGCTACACGGCTCGTTTAGGAAATTCTCTGCAGCTTACGCTACAGCCTGGTGGACTACTAGCGTACTACCCACTAGACACTGGAACAGGGAAGGTGGTATACGATGCCACCAGTACGAATGCAAACATGCCCTTTAGCGGCTCTCCCTCTTGGACAACTGGAAAAATTGATGGAGCATTAGCAACCTCCTCGGGCAACACAGCCGCAACAACAACAAATCCAACACTTAGCTATTCTGCACTCACAGTTTGTTCATGGGCAAACATTACTTCTACCGGTACAACTCCAACTGTTGTCTCAATGAGTGATAGCGGTATATCTACAAATAATATGTGGTCGCTTGGGTTTGCAACAGGTGCAACAACTCCACAAATGTCTGTACGATTAGGAGGAACGACATATTCGGTAACTGGTTCCAGTTCACTCGGAACTGGAACTTGGGGGCAGCTTTGTTCGACGTACGATGGAGTAAGCCTGAAGATGTATCTGAATGGAGCTCTCACGGGGACTACGGTGGTAAATCAAGCTATCAGCGCACCTTCTGGAGTAGGTCTATATCTTGGTACGAGGAATGCCTCTGTGCCGTTCACGGGATCGATTGATGAGGTAAAAATATATAATCGAGCACTTTCTGACAAAGAAATTATGGCTGAATATACAGCCCAGAACACGGGGCTTAGCGGATCGTATTTGCAAGTCGACCCAGGTATTTCAAAAACTGCTAGCTATGACGTAGTTGTTCAAACAGATGCAGCTAACTACGCTTTAGCGATTAATCAAAATAACGACCTTACGAGTGGCGCGAATACCATTCCAGGGGTTTCTGGAACAATAGCACTGCCCGTAGCTTGGACAGAAGGAACTACAAAAGGTCTTGGTTTCACGCTATACGGAACGAATGCTACTGCTATACCTGTCAAATGGGGATCTGGTAGTAATTACGCTGCGCTTCCAAATTCCTCAACAACAATGTATAACCGTACAGGATTTACCGGTGGTGCCAAAGACGTGTTAAATATGCGTCTGAGACTTGATGTACCCGTTACACAAGCTGAAGGAGATTACTCAAACCAGATGACCGTTACGGGAACCATGATTCCATGATGCGTCGTAGCGTATTAATTATTGGTTTCGCCGTAGCCATTAGCTTAATCGGGATGGCAAAAAACACGTACGCTGCTTCTTTAAAGGTAGCGCCTGACAGCTATAAGACGACCCTGAAAAGTGGCGAACGACAAAAAGGATTTATAGACATAAGCAACCCTACTGAAGAAAAGGTAGTGGTTGCGACAAGCGTGCAAGCATTTCGTCAGGTTGACGATCAAGGAAACGTAGAATTTTACGACAACGACCAGGTTTCTAAAGGAATTCAGCTTGATTTGAAGAAGTTTGAACTGAGGCCACACGATGTAATACGTATGTACTTTATTTTGGATGGAAAAAAGCTACCAAGCGGAGACGTTTTTGGCGCGGTGTTCTTTACTACCTCTTCTGGTGCGTTGAAAACTGGTGTGAATCAGGCGGTTCGAGTAGGAACGCTATTTAGCATAGTCAATGGCACCCCCGGTCCCCGTAAGGCGACCATCACAGGCTTGAAAGTGCCATTTTTTCAGGCTGGAACGAGCATAAACGGTAGTGTTTCGGTTATGAATACCGCAAATGAAAAACATGACACCGGGTTTTATCCTGATATCACAATGAAGGTATGGCCTGGCAATAGCACTCGTGTCATCACGAGCTCATTGGTATTCGCGGGTCGTACCCGTTCGACTGATTTTGCGCTCAAAGACATAGGGATAGGCCTTCATAAGATTACTGTTTCGTATAAAGGCAGTACGAAGACTGCGTGGGTGCTTACTGCAGAACCGTTCACCCTTATAGTGATAGGGGTGATTTTGGGAACTGTACTGCTTGAGACTATATTCTGGCTACGACGTAAAACACTACGAAAAAACGCAGCGCATAGTTAGTTAAACAACACAAATTCACAACAACTTCTGTGCTTGTTTATACAGAGGTAAGTTGCTATAATTTAACGTAAGCACTACAAGAGGTAGAGCAAGCCAAAACGGCAACTGCGAGAAACATGCGAGAAATGGGTAGAATAAGGGGATTTCGTGTAGCTATATCTATAGCTTTATTCTCATTTCTTTTTAGTAGTCTCTTTGTAAATATCTCTCACGCGATAAGTACCGTTCCTACGCTTATGAATTTTCAGGGGCGCTTAACTGACAGTGCTGGCAATATTAAGGCTGATGGAACTTACAATATGCGATTTCGTATCTATAATGCGAGTACGAGCGGAACGTTACTATGGAGTGAAGATCGACTTGTTGCGTCATCACAAGGTGTAACCGTAACGAACGGCTTATTCTCTGTGCAACTCGGCTCGGTTACTTCACTGCCAGCCAGCGTTTTTACCGCAGCCAACACTTACTTTGAAATAGAACTTCCTACTCCAGCTACCGCAACCTCAAGTAGCCCAAGTTGGGCTGAAGGTCCTATGTCTCGTAGCCAAATATCTACAAGCGCCTATGCATATAACGCTGAAACCTTGGACGGATTGGACAGCTCAACATTTGCTCAGCTTGGCGCAACGAACGCGTTTACGGCGGCAAATAGCATTTCTGTAGCCAGCGCCAATGCCTTTCAGGTAAAGAACGGTAGCACGAACTTATTCAATGTTGATACCTCTGCATCACAAATTGCCATAGGCACCAGTGATACCACTGGGGTAGCGTTGGTACTTGATACAAAAACAAGTGCGGGTGACCCAACGGGTACGAATGGTGCCATGTACTACAATTCAAATAGTGGTAAATTCCGTTGTTATGAAACGGCTTGGAAGAACTGTATTAACAGTTTACAAGATGCCTACGACAACTCCACCAGCCCTGCGACGATTACAACGAGTGCTGCCGCCAAGGGTATCTCCATAGCTGCTGGTACGGTGCCAACAAGTGATTTGTTCAGCATTTCTAACAGCGGCCAAGGCGTCACGACCGCTGGCGTGAACGCACTATCAGTAAATTATGTCGGTGGCGCAGCAGCAGTAGAAGCATCTGGTATGCGCGTTGACTTTACGCCCGGTACGACTAGTGGCGGAACCTGGAGCGGTCTACGAATTGTCGCCAACGCAACCGGCCCAGCATCTGGGGTAACTGCCTATGGTCTTAAGCTTGAAGGGCCTTCGAGCCAGGGTGCCGGTACCGAAGAAGGAATGTATGTGGGCACGGGCTGGGATATTGGTGTGGACGTACAGTCGGGCGGTTTACAACTTGCCGCGCAAAGCGAGCCGAGTACGCCAGCAGCAGGAAACCTAAGGATCTACGCACGAGATATTGCTGGTCGCGTGATGCCAAAGTGGGTTGGCCCAGCAGGTGTTGATACACCGATACAAGCGAGTCTTGGGTTCAACCGAGTTTCTATGATGATGCCAGCGGGTGGCGCTACCGGAACAACGTTTATCGCTGGGTTCGGTTCTACCTTTACGAACGTCGCAACCACCTATGCGAACCCGACACCAGCATCGACGAACTTGCTTACCTCAACTCGTCGAGCAACATTTGCAACAAGTGCAACGGCTGGGCAGATTACCTCACACCGGCAAAGCACACTTCAAGTATGGCGTGGTAATGCCGCCGGTCTGGGAGGATTCTTCTACACCACTCGTTTTGGCACCAGCGTGCTGCAGTCTGGAAACAGGGCGTTTGTCGGCTTGTCGGACTCAGTTGCCGCACCAACAAACATTGACCCTACTACGACAGGAACCGGAATTGGACGAGTGGGGATGGCTATAAACGCAAGCACTGGTAACTGGAATTTCGTAAACAACATATCTGGTACCGCGCCAACCGTCACTGCGCTCGGTGCGAACTTCCCAGTGAGCACCACGGCACTCTATGAATTAGTCATGTTCTCAGCGCCAAATGGCAGCTCGATAGGGTATCGTGTTACAAACCTTAGCACGGGTAGCCAAACTTCAGGCTCTGTTTCAACCAATATTCCTTCAAATACCACATTTTTGGCACCACAATTTTGGATGACGAATAACACCACCGCTGGAATAGTAACGATGGATTTCGGTGGCTGGTATCTTGAGAGCGATAACTAACGCGACACGCTATGCCTCAATCTACGTCAAAATTGCACAAGCTACTTACGAAAAGGTTCCTGCTCGTACTCGGCTTTGTTGTGGTACTTGCTGGGGGTATCGGTGCAACGCTTTTTTTGCAGAATACAGGTAGTGATGATGTGACGAATGTTGATGTTGTTACAAAGAAGGTAGCACAACATATGCTGTTGCCAACGAATGAAACGCCGGCTCTTTTAACGGTGACCAACAGCGCGAAACTAACGACTGATTTCTTAAAACAAGCGAAAAATGGTGACAAAATACTCATATATGAGAATAATAAGAAGGCGATAATCTATCGACCGTCGATAGATCGCATTGTCGCCGTTGGACCGATTCAGATAGACCCAGTTCAGCAGAAGAAAGATACCAAGTCAAAGGAGTAGATAATGAAAAGCGAAAAAGTACAAACGAAATTACCAAAGCGTCTGCCAAAGTTGGTTGTTGCACCTGTCGTGGTGGTTGTGTTGCTTGGCTTCTTGGCGGCGTGGCTATGGCTTATTCCACACGGGCAGCGTATCGATGGTAGCACCTACCAAGTGATATACCTTACTACTGGTCAAGCCTATTTTGGGAAGCTACAAAACACCGGAGGTGAGTATCTTGTTATGAAAGGGCCTTACGTAGCACAAGACGTACAGCAGCCTAATAGCGGCAAGAAAGCAGATACAGCAAGCCAAACAACCTTAGTAAAGGTGAAAGATCAGGTGTATGGCCCAGATGATAGCATGGCAATTCGTTCACAAAACGTCTTATTCTGGCAGAATCTACGTAGTGACAGCAAGGTCACGCAGGCTATTAAGGCAAAAGAGCAGTAGAGAGAGCCTCTAATCAGTTACAATAGCTTGCTATTGTTCGTCTTCGTTTGGTCAAAACAGCAAGCTATTTTGACGCTCACATCATAGTACAATGGTAGTAGTGATCACACTACTGACGGGAAACAATACCTTTGAGATTGACCGCGCTCTGAAACAGCAGCGCGCGTCATTTGCGGGTGAAATAGAAACTTTTGAGGGAAATGAAGTAAGTCCGGTGGGGCTGCGCATGATGCTCGGCGCGCAAACGCTTTTTATGAACGAACGATTCGTGGTACTGCGTGAGCCAGCCGAGAGTAAGGAGCTCTGGACGGAATTGCCAAAACTCCTTGAAAGTTTGGACGATTCTGTGACACTCGTCATCGTACAGCCTGGTGTAGATAAACGAACCGCGACGTACAAATGGTTGCAAAAATACGCCACAGTAGAGGAATTTAAACAATGGACCGAACACGATACTTTTGCGGCTGAGCAGTGGGCTACCAATGAAGCCAAGAATCTTGGGCTCAATTTGAATAAAAAATTAGCACACCAGCTGGTTGCTCGCACTGGTAACGACCAATGGCGAATCGTGAGTGCGCTTGAGAAGTTGATGTTAGCAACAGAGGTAGACGAGGCGACCATTATTGATCTGGTTGAGGCCACGCCGTCTGAGAATGTGTTTTCATTGCTCGAAACTGCGCTTTCGGGTACACCAGAAAAGTTACATGTGAAAATCAGTGAACTTTCACTTTCCGAAGATGCGTATAAAGTGTTAGGCCTTCTTTCCTCACAGGTATTTCAGCTGGCCGTACTTCACGCAGCCGACGGTTCAAATGATGAGGTGGCGAAAGATCTTGGTGCACATCCGTTCGTGCTATCGAAATTGGCATCGCACGCTAAGCGACTGTCTAGAACACAGGTGAGAGAAATTATGCAGATACTCGCTACAGCCGATATGCGTAGTAAAAGTACCGATGCCGATAGATGGACAATCATTGAAGATGCCCTCATGCTCGCGCAGCAGGCGAGTAAAAAATAACCCCACAGAGAGCGGGGTTATTGAAAGCGCGATATGTCTTACTTTTTGGTAGCTGGTTTTTTCGCAGCAGGTTTCTTTGGTGCAGTTGGCTTTTTGGTAGCTGCTGGTTTCGCAGCGGTTTTCTTAGCAGCTGGTTTTGCAACCGGCTTAGCAGCAGCTTTCGGTGCGGCCTTCCTAGTACCGGTAGAGAGTTTCACCCCGGCAGCCTTCGCGGTAGCAGCAAGGTTCGCTTTACGGCGAGCTACGGTGTTTTTGTGAAGCAAGTTTTTCTTTAGGGCTTTATCGAGTTCGCTGTGGGCTTTCGACAGGTTCTCAGCGGTAGGCTTTGCCTCGAATGCCTTCACGGCTGCCTTGATGGCACGTTTGGTCGCGACGTTGCGTTCGCGGTGCACGTTCGCTTGCTTTACGCGCTTGATAGCTGATTTGATGATTGGCATAAAAAAAGTTCCTCGTATCTTTCACTCTAAAGATTTATATTGCTAATCAAGGGTGAATTATAGAGGAAAGCAGACATTTTGTAAAGGGGTGCAGGGGAAGGGCGTATATATTGCATTTATTTATAAAATATGATATAATGAAAAGATAGAGTAGTGTAATTTAATGTAATGCTCTACTCTTGTTGTTTTACACGACACTCTCCCGCCAGAGAGCAGCGTAGTGGTTTTAAAGCCCTTAAAGCCGATACGCCGCTCTCTGATAAGAGCTGTATGCGGAAAATTTCCGTACGCAGATGTAACGGCAGAAACGGGGTACGTCATTATGACACGCCTCTTTGACATGACCATCGGCCAGGACCACGAGCTCAAGCTGGCGTTGCAGAACGCCGGCATGACGCTCGAAGACGCCGTCCGGGTTGCCGGCGACTCCCAGCTCGCCGTCGCTATGGTGGCAACGCTGCGGGTTGACTGCCCGACCTACCCGGCAAGGGACTTCAACAGGTACACCCAGTACCTGCTCCCGCTGGACGTCCAGCTGCAGCGGCTGGTGGAGCTCAACAAGGAGCTCCCCAAGAAGCTGCGGGTGCCCGAGGTGTGGTTCAATGACGTCGACACGTCGAGCGACCACATCCAGACGGTCGAGGATCTTGAGTTCTTCTTCATCGTGCCTGGCACGGTGGAGGAGACGCTGACCCTCAACTGGGAGCTGATAAGGCTGACCCAGCCAGCAGTCTACCGCTCGGGGTTCAAGATCGATGCAGACAACCTCCGCCTCTGGCCGAACACCCGCTGGTACGAGCCCGGTCTGCACCGGATACGGATCAACCTGGTCGACAACTGGGACCCTGAGAATGGTCGCAATGTCGACGACATCCGCACGCGAGCTGCAGGTACCGGGGTCCTGTTGGCCTCAGTAGAGCCGATCGGTGCCTACGCGCTGCATGCGGAACTCTTCCGCCAGCAGGATGGTGAAAACCTGCCGTACTGCGACCTTGCCGGTCTCCGGCAGGTTCGGGCTCTCGGCCGGGTGCCGTGCTTCCGCTGGTACCGGTTCTTCGACGGGGCGTACCTCGACTCGTGGTGGTCGGGCGTCTACCGCGGGTTCGCGGCGCCGTCGCTCAGGGGAGTGCAGAACTAGGCACTTGGTGCCTTGGTGTTCGGAAGGGCCTTGGATCTTGGTCCTCGGTCCTTCCGGACATCCGCCTCTTCTTCGTGATATGAAAATGTCCGAAGGAGGGGCTTTTTCATTTGGTACGAACCTCCGCGAATTACACTAGCCAAAATTGTTGACGACAGTAAAATACTTATGGTAGAGTAAAAGGGAACATTCTAATTAAACAAACACGAGCAGGAATACAGATGAACGATAGCCAAAGCGCCAAGCAACAATTGCTAGAGCGAATTAAGAGTGCTAACAACATCTTGGTTACAGTCAGCCAGAACCCTAGCGTCGATGAACTGTCGGCGGCGCTTGGCCTTACCATCATGCTCAATAAGCTTGATAAGCATGCCACCGCCGTGGTAAGTGGGGATATTCCGCCAGCCATCAGTTTCCTCGACCCGGAAAAGACCTTTGAAAACACCGTTGACTCCCTGCGCGACTTCATCATCGCGCTCGATAAGGAAAAAGCTGACCATTTGCGCTACAAGGTAGACGGCGACGTGGTGAAGATATTTATCACGCCGTATCGAACCACTATTACACAGGATGATCTTGATTTTTCACAGGGTGACTACAATGTTGAATTGGTACTTGCTCTTGGCGTGAAAAACAAAGAGCATATGGACCAGGCCTTATCAGCTCATGGTCGTATTCTGCATGATGCAACGGTTGCCACGTTGACTTGTGGCGAGGAAACCAGCGATCTTGGCTCGATCGACTGGCATGAATCAAACGCCAGCAGCCTGAGTGAAATGCTAGTATCACTGAGTGAATCACTAAAAAGTGAAGAACCACTGCTTGATGAACAAAGTTCCACCGCGCTGCTTACCGGCATCGTGGCAGCGACCGACCGCTTTAGTAATAACCGCACCTCAAGTAAAGTCATGACCATGGCCGCCCAACTAATGGCAGCCGGTGCCAACCAGCAGCTTATCGCAGCCAAACTGGCCGAAGCGCACGCTATCGGCGGTGCGAATAGCGACGGTAGCACCGACCTTACCGAAGACAAGCCTACCAAGGTATCGAAAGCTGCCAAAAAGAAAGATGACGGCGAGCTTTCAATCACACATCAAGAAGAATCTAGTAGTACACCTGTCGAAGAAGCGAAAGTAGATGCCGCCAAGTCGGCCGATGATGTGCTCGCAGAGCAGCTGCGATCGGTAGCGGGTGCTCGCCCTACTGTTGACGAGTTGAAGGAAGACCTAAAAAGTGCGAATGAAGAACTAGAAGCCGATATTGAAAAAACGGCTCAGCCGCCCGAGGTAATGCTGCCACCGGTCGCCCGCGTAGACGAAGAAGTAAAAGGTGCACCGACTCTCGGTGGCGTACTAAACGCAACTACCGAACAAGCAGAACGAGATAAGATTGCAGAAGAAAATGCAGATCAAAATCATACTATTCTGACTCACACCGATGGCGATTATGTTGGCGATCAGCAGCCGACCTTCCAGGCACCGTTCAATGCAGCAAGCAGAAAAGACGAACCAGCGAGTGTTGATATTTTTCAGGATGAAAAACCAGCAGCCGATTTAGGACAGACAGACATATACGCAACTGACGCCCAGGCCGTTGCTCCCCCAGATCTTAGCGCGCCCTTACCACCACCTCCATTAGTTAGCACGCCACCGCCAGCACCCGAACCTATAGCAACCCCGGTTGTCGACAAATCTCAAGAGCATCAGGACGCCCAGGCGGCCGTTGCCGCCGCGTACGCTGCAGCACCTTTTGACCCGGCGAATAATCCAGTAGAAAGCGCCGGTGCGCAGCCATTAGGGGAAATCATTCATAATGATACTGCGCCCGTCATGCCCACCGCATCTGGTATGCCGGGCTTTGAAGCAACACCATTGCCGCCGACTCCAGCTATACCTTTGCCACCTCCGCCTATGGCGCCACCAATGCCGCCTGCCGCACCAGATCTTAGCGCGCCCTTGCCACCTCCGCCAGCACCGGTAGCTGCTACAGACCAGTTACAAGGTCCGCTACCCCCTGAGCAACTCGGACAAATATTTGGTGCCACGCAGCCTGCACCAGTTCCACCTCCTGCTCCGAACGACCCGAATCAGTTCAAGATTCCAGGGCAGTAGCGGCTTCGCCTTATAGGACAAACCTGCGGTACTTTACCCCATAAAACATGGTTTCATGGAGATCCCGTTTTTCTATCGCTTCGCCGGGTTTTTCCCTTAGTTATAAATACAGTCGCGAAGTAAATTCGACGACTGTTTTTGATTCATCAAGAGAGATTATTTCCCGAAATTGCTATAATTACTCACGATGAACGATATTTTATTAGTTGATAAACCAGCCGGGTGGACCAGTTTCGATGTGGTGGCCAAACTTCGCGGCAGACTGCGCGCGGTTTACCAGAAAGCTGGCATTCAGCCGACCAAACGGCAATTAAAAGTAGGCCATGCCGGTACACTCGACCCGTTTGCGACAGGGCTCCTGGTGATACTTCTTGGCGACGCAACCAAACGTTCCGACGAGTTCTTGAAACTCGATAAAGTGTATGAAGCCACGTTTACACTCGGGGCTTCCAGCTCGACAGGTGACCCAGAGGGCGAGATTACGCCGGTTTCAGCGGAAATACCGTCAGAGGATGCCGTGCGGGTCGCGCTCACACACTTCACGGGGCAGATTCAGCAACGCCCACCGATGCACAGCGCCATCAAGATAAACGGCCACAGGGCCTATAAATTGGCACGAAAGGGCCACACGGTAGAAATTCCCCTGCGGACAATCACAATCCACTCACTCGAGCTTATTAGTTATAGCTACCCAGAATTGAAAGTTCGCACCCATGTTTCCAGCGGCACTTATATCCGCAGCTTGGCGCAAGATATCGGCGAATACCTGAAAGTAGGGGCGTACTGCAGCCAGCTGCGGCGTACTCGTATTGCCGACTGGGATATCGCCGACGCGACAACTATTGAAAACACCTCTGTAAAAGCATAAGAAATATTGCATTTTTATACTTTTTATGCTATTATATATAGTATATGACTCACCACGATCATCCACGCAATGGTGACAATTATCAACCATTGCCACTGTATCTTGAACTGAGCCAGGAAGAACTAAATTCGATTCTTGCCGAGCTGGCCAATTTGGCTCGCCAAAAGGGTATTCCAAAAGATTCAGATGATGTGTTCCAGGTGGATGGTGAGTCGAAACCCGTACTGTATGAGATACCAATCCCCCCGGAAATAATCGCAGAGATTTATACGCATGATCAGCCAGATCTTGTGGTGAAAGATGCGGAGCTTGCATATTTGACGTTGCACAGGGTAGATGATGACCCGCGTACGTCGCCGCTCGAGAACATTCTGTTGAGCTACGAGTGCGGATTACATGGTACCGACGTGGATGTAGACACTGCAGTCTTTATAAAAAAGATAGACAATATCGCGTTAGGCCACCCCGTATCGGGCGATGTTGACGTGAGCTATAGCCGTAACGGTATGCGCGTAGACTTGGCTGATTTGCCAGCATTTGAAGAAAACGACTTTGTTGACGGAGTTGCCATAAGCGATGAGGTGATCGACGAAGTTCGTGATTTTTTTGCTCAGTTGAATTTTATGCGGCATAAATTTTCCTATGATGACGCCCAAAAGCTGCGCAGTCTTATAGAGCTCCTTAAATAGGGTAAGCTATTGATTTATTATGCGAATTATGCTATAGTAGAAGGATGACACCTGAACAAAGTTTCAACAAGTATCAAGCGATTCATCAGGCCCACATTGACAGGTTTACTTTGGGTGCGCAACTTAGGAATCTTCTCGAAGCTCGTTCTCTTGGTGGGTCTGTCGACACCTTGAATGGTCGTGAAGAGGAAGACGATGCTATTGCAGATCTTCGCAGCCGCGTTTGGGCTGCTGAAGCGCTTGCGCTAAAACTTGATCCAAACCAACGCCACATCCCAGATTCTATCTTGGTGCACTTTCCAGTGTACGAAGATGAGAATGACTAGCTACCGTTTCTATACAGCTACGTCTAGTACTTGATTTATTCGGCCACCTCTGGTAGAATAGTACGGATGATAAGTAAGGACAACAAAGCCAAGGCAATTGCTTTGACTCAGGTCGCTAAAAACGACGTCGGTAGCCCACAGGCTCAGATTTCGGTTTTGACGGCTCGTATCAAAGAGGTGACAGAACACCTAAAGCTAAACAAGCACGACCACATGGCTCGTCGCGGGTTGATCCAGATGGTAGGCAAGCGCAAACGTTTGCTAAAGTATCTGGAACGCAAAAACTTTGAATCATACAAAGCAGTTGTTGCAAAACTCGGACTCCGCAAGTAATACATATCTTGAGATGTTCTCTCCCGCCTCTAAACCAGGCGGGAGTTTTGTTTTACTGGCGTATTTCCCAGATTTCTTCCAGCCAACGGTAGCCTTCGTCGGCGGCCTGGGCGTCGTCCATACCCATGCCGACGAGCCATTTATTTCCAAAGCTAAATGCGCGGTAGCGAGCAGTGATTTCTTCGTGCGTACGTTCAACTTCTTTGTCAGCGAGTACCGCTAATTCTACCCATGTGGCACCGCGTGATTTCAAATGCGAGAACACGAAATTCGCAGTAATGCCTTTGTCGAGTACATCATCGAGCACCACTACTGTACGTCCGGCTACCTGTGTAGTTGGCGCCAGATCCGTCACGATGTGTGGCGTTCCTGCCACCTGGCCATTTCCATATGTCGACACCATCATGTAGTCAAGTTCCGGGTGTGAATCGGGCGCTTGGCGCACCAGTTCAAATAGCAGCTTGCTGGCAAACGGCGCCGCACCACGCAGGAGGGCTACAAAAAGTGGCAGCTCTTCATGGTCTTGTAAGATTTTGCTAGCCATCTGTCTTATAGCATCGTCTACATCTTTTGTTGAGGCTAATTGAGAATATCGATCATTCATGAGTCTACTGTAGCAGTATAATAAGCAACATGAAACGGCTTATTATACTTAGGGGTAATTCAGGCAGCGGCAAGACAACCGTCGCTAAATTATTGCAAGAACGTCTCGGCAGACATACTATGCTGATATCACAGGATGTGATTCGGAGAGAAGTGCTGAAGGTCAAAGAGACTGAAGATAATCCTACGATGGATCTTATCCAACAAATGACTCGCTTCGGTTGGCAACACGGGTGGGGAACTGTCATTATAGAAGGTATATTCCATAAAGATAAATATAGATTTGGCTTGAAAACGCTTATTGATGATGCCGACGCAGCTCATATTTTTTATTTTGATATCCCATTTGACGAGACAGTTCGTCGGCATGCAACGAAACCAAATGCCAGTGACTTTGGGGAAGAAACAATGCGTGAGTGGTGGAAAGACCAAGACTATCTGAAAGTAGAGAATGAAGAAGTAATTAGTTCAGGGCTTAGTGCGGAAGAAATCGTGATGAAGATATCGAATATCATTTCAGGAGAAAGCAAATGAAACTACCACGCCGAGAAAAGCTCGACGCGCTGCTCAAAGTACATAGGATATCTAAACGCTTACAGCGTGATATAAGGTATGTCCCGGAAGAAATTGCCAATATAAATGAACGTGATTTCCTGGCCGCACGAACCAAGTCGGGTGCAGAGGGAGTGCTACTGTATGGAAATAAGGTTATTCCATTTTCTATCTCAAAGCGAAGTGCCAATACAAAAGGTAGAATAGAGGCGATTATTTGCGATATATGTGCCACGTGGCGAAGAGGCACTGATTCGGCTGTTATTACGTTCCAAAAAAGTGATAAAGTCACGATTTCGCATCTTGTGTGCGCTGATTTGGATTGTTCACTGCATGTACGCTCGCTCACTGATGCCAGTAGGGTGTCCCGAACGCAACTTCGCGAAGATATCTTGCCAAAACAAAGGGTTGAGCGGCTACAAAAACGCCTGAGCGATATGCTGTCTGGCTGGTAATTTACACTGATAAAAGGTATAATTTAGCTATAAATCTCGCGGAAGGTGATAGATACGAGCCTCTAGGAAGAAGTTCATACCTGTTACTCTCCGCGTTACAAACGAAAGGAGACATTTCATGTCTATAATTAACCCGAACGGTAAGGAGATTCTTGCCGTATCCACTGATTTTTGTGGAAAACCTCTCACATTAGAAGTAAACCGCGTCGGCTTCCGTACTACCGCCAGTGTGCTAGTAACCTATGGGGATACTGTGGTACTCGGCACCACTCAGATAAGCAGCCGTCCTATTCAGCTCGATTATTTCCCGCTGTCTGTTGATTATGAAGAAAAAATGTATGCAGCCGGCAAGATTAGCGGCAGTCGTTTTATCAAGCGAGAAGGTCGTCCATCAGATGAAGCGATTTTGATCGGTCGTATCATTGACCGTCCAATTCGTCCGCTCTTTCCAAAAGGCTACCGTCAGGAAGTGCAGGTGGTTTCCAGTGTACTTTCTATGGACCCAGATTTTCGCCCTGACATGATTGCCATGATTGCGGCCAGTGCAGCGCTTTCTATTAGCGGCGCACCTTTTGACGGCCCCGTAGCTGGCCTGCGCGTTGGTCGTGTAAACGGTGAATTCAAGGCATTCCTCACAAGCGAAGAACGCGAAGCGAGCGACCTTGACTTGGTGGTTGCGGGTATTGAAAGTGGTATCACCATGGTGGAAGCCGGCGCCAATGAAGTTGACCAGGAAGTGATTATCGACGCGATGGCGTGGGCTCACAAAGCTATGCAGCCTGCCATTGCCTTGCAGGGTGAATTGGCTGAAAAAGTGCAGCCGGTTGCTCAGGAATACGCCCTGGTACTTCCAGATGAAGAGATTCAGACCGAAGTAGATGCATGGGTGAAGGGTAAATTCGGCGACAAGATTCGTCACCCGTACCCAGAGCGCAATGAAATGATCAATGAAATTCGCTGGGATTTCCACGAGCAGATGGCTGGAAAAGTTGGCGAAGCATACGATGACGTACGAGATGAATACGACGAAGCCTTTACGATGGCGCTGCACAAAGATGTGCGTCGCGGTATCGTGGAAGAAGGTGTGCGTCCAGACGGTCGTAAGCTCGACGAAATTCGTCCGCTCTCAAGCGAAGTCGGTTTGTTGCCGCGAGCACATGGTTCAAGCTTGTTCACACGCGGTGTTACCCAGGGTATGAACATCGTAACATTGGCGCCTCTTAGTTACGCACAAATTGTCGATACCATGGAAGTTTCCGACGGCGAGCGCCGTTACATGCACCACTACAACGCGCCTGGCTATACCGTAGGTGAAGTACGACGCCTCGGCAGCCCGGGCCGTCGCGAAATCGGCCACGGCTACTTGGCAGAGCGTGCCCTTATTCCTGTGCTGCCAACCGAAGAAGAATTCCCATATGCTATTCGTTCTGTTACGGAAATCATGAGCCAAAACGGTTCAACCAGCATGGCCGCAACCTGTTCTAGCTGTTTGGCATTGATGGATGCTGGTGTGCCATTGAAGCGCCCGGTTTCTGGTATCGCCATGGGCTTGATGATGGACGGTGACAAACCATTGGTACTTTCAGACATCGCCGACGCGGAAGACTTCGCTGGTGACATGGACTTCAAGGTAACCGGTACCGAAAAAGGCATCACTGCAGTGCAAATGGACATGAAACTCCACGGTCTACCAGTAGAAGTGCTTGCAGAAGCTATTCGCAAAAGTACGCCTGGTCGTGCTCACATTCTAGAGCACATGCTGACGGTTATCGCTGCACCTCGCGTCAATCTCAGCCCGTATGCGCCTCGTATTGAGAAGATAAAGATTAACCCAGACAAGATTGGTGCAGTTATTGGTAAGGGTGGTGAAACCATCAACAAGATTACCTCTGAAACTGGCGCTGAAATTGACATCAAGGATGACGGTTTGATTACCGTTGCCAGCCCGAACGGTGAAAGCATCGAGAAGGCTCTTGAATGGATTCGTGGCCTGACCGAAGAGCCAGAAGTAGGCAAGATTTACGAAGGTAAAGTCGTGAGCATCAAAGATTTTGGCGCGTTCGTGAACATCATGCCTGGTATCGATGGTATGGTGCACATCTCGCAGCTTTCGAAAGAACGTGTCGAGAAAGTAACCGACGTACTAAGCGAAGGCCAAATCGTGAAAGTGAAACTGACCGGCATCGACGAACGTGGTCGCTTGAGCCTAAGTCTTAAAGACGCCGAGTAAAGCGCTATGGTAAATCTGCACGAGGTTTCTGCTTTGCAGAGAATCGATGTGAATGAAACCACCTACATACGGCCCCTGCAAGATGAAGATGCAGGGGCTATGTTGGCTATATTGGAGGCTGATACTAGTATTCGCGAACAAGTAGCCGCGGCAGCCAGAATGCGTGACAAGACAGGTGTTGAGAACGAGGTGAAATTCTACCAGACAAGCCCCGATTTGATTCGTTACAGTATTGTGCACAACCAAGAAGTCGTAGGGCTGGTATCGTTTTGGTCGGATGGCGGCTACTTCGATACCGAACCCATAAAAGACGGCTATGGATTTGGCTATTTTCTTAGCCCTTCGGTGCGCGGAAAAGGCATCATAACAAACACTATTCAGAAACTTATGAATGTTGCATGTACAGAGCTTCCCGTACGTGCATTCATCGCGTTTTGCGAAGACGATAACAACGCAAGCATTGCCGTTTTAAAACGACTTGGTTTTAACCCAACTGATGAAACATTCATTGAACCGCAACATGGCTGGACTGAACGACGATATATTCTGAAAGTGAGTGCCTAATGGATGCAGTTACACAGGCTCATAAGAACCTAAAACTCATCTACATTCTAAAGATATTTACGAAACGCGTATTTTTCCCAATCGTTCCGATATATCTAATGACATACCTTCATTTTTCGATCCAAGAAATAGGGCTGGTATCAGTACTATTTTCACTAGTGAGTATACTTACGAACGTACCGGCAGGGTATTTTGCGGATAGATTCGGACGGGCGAACAGCCTACGCCTCATGGCAATCATCGAAATTATTGCGACGCTTTGCTATTTCTTCGCGGAAACCAAGCTTGGTGTAGTCGTTGCTATTACATTTGAGGCAATCGGCTATGCGTTCTATATCGGTGCCGGCGAAGCTCTAGTGCACGATTCGCTCGAGCTAACTAAACAAGAAAAGAATTACACGAAAGTTGTAGCTCGCGCACAAAGTTTCGCGCTTATCATCAATGCAGTCCTGGTTGCATTAATTCCAATGACCTATGCGTTGTCGCCAAAGCTTCCATTTCTATTCGGAACGGTAGCATTCTCAATACTACTAATCACCGCACTTAACATGAATGAAGTGCTACCGCTTGCCAAGCGGGAAAAGGTAAAAAAGCGGCTCAATCTAAAAGGATTCGAGTTGTTGCTTAAGCACTACAAAATCGCTTTGTTCGCCATATTGCTCGGCATTATCGGTGCGCTGTATTACTCGTTTGATATATTCACTATCGCATTGAAACAATTCGGTATGAACCCAGAGTTTGTAGGGTGGGTATTCGCTGGCGCCAGCCTGCTAGGGGCATTGCTGGGGCTAGGGGTGCATTATTTGAAACGTTTGTCCATAACCGCCTATATGGTGCTTGATGTATGCGTGTTGGTACTGCCATTCATTGCTATCTATACGGCCAATCTTTCATTCATGGTTATTGCCATCATGCTATTTATGGCATTCTGGCGTTTTAGAAAAGTTATATATCAACATCACGCATTCGAAAGATTTTCAACAAGATACAAATCAACGCTCATCTCTGCGCTCTTCATGATGGAAGATATTCAAGGTCTCTGGATACCTATCGCACTTACATCTTCAATTGCTGCGTTCGGAATGTCCATGGGTATGGGGTACGGCGCAATCGTCATACTACTTATAGGGGCTCCTTTTGTCATATTTGGACAACTTGTGTTCGGTCAGAGTAAACTAAAGACAGATGAATAAAAAAGCAAAGCTTGATGAGGTGAAGGCGAAGATTCTGGCAGATAACATCTGCCCGGAACTGGCTGCGCAGGCGACGAACCTGGTGATGGGGGATGGCAATACCGATGCCGATATCGTATTTATCGGCGAAGCCCCTGGCAAAAACGAAGACGAGCAAGGCCTACCGTTTGTGGGCGCGGCAGGAAAGTTCTTGAACGAAATGCTGGCTGCTGCTGGCATGGACAGAAGTGATGTGTACATCACCAACATCGTGAAATACCGCCCGCCAAACAACCGCGACCCGTTGCCGGAAGAGAAACAGGCTTTTTGGCCATACCTCGCCCGGCAGCTTGAAATTATTGATCCGACGGTCATTATCACGCTTGGCCGGCACAGCATGGAATTTTTCCTACCCGACGCCAAAATAAGCCAAATTCACGGCCACGCGGTAAAAAAACAGGTGAAGTACCATGATGGCAGTGCACACGAGTGGCTGATAATACCTCTGTACCATCCGGCGGCTGCACTGTACAACGGCAGCATGCGCTCGGTGCTAATAGACGATTTCTTAAAGGTTGTAAAGCTGGTGCAAACTCGATAAATCATGGCATTGAATAAACAAAAACAGCCTGGTTTTGTGGATAGAGTAGTAAAGCTCATATCGAGTAAACGATTTTTCCTATGTATCATTGCCATCACTGTGCTGCAGGGGTTATGGTACGCGGTAAGTTTTTCTGGCTGGATAAACGATGAGCCGAAACATTTTCGTACCACAGAAATTTATACGCAACAACTGAGCCCATTCTTTACTCATCAACCGGCTTCTTGGGACAATGCCGGTGAGGTAATCAGGGACGGGTCGTATCTGTTTTACTATCTGATGAGCTGGCCGCTTCGCTTGCTGCAGCTAGTTACGCCAAATCATCATCTGCAACTCATCGGTTTGCGACTAATTATGATAGCTGTGTTCGTGCTCGGTCTTGTTTTTTATCGCCGGGCCATGTTGGCTACGAAAAAGATGTCGCCCGCACTGGTGCACACCGCGCTCTTGCTGTTTGTACTCACTCCTGCGGCAGGGCTTCTGGCGGGCATGTTGAACTACGATAACTTAGTATTTCTACTGTTTGGCATGCTGCTGTACTGGACAATGCAAGTACTCACTGCACCAGAGGTGAAAGCGAGGCTGCTCATTGCTATTGTTATCGTGGCTGAACTAAGCGCACTGGTAAAATGGTCATCTATCGCGCTGGTTTTGCCGCTTCTTGTGTTCATAGCGTACGACCAAGTTTCGCGGTTTGGTAGGAAATGGATGCAGCTGTTCGTGAAGGGTCTCAGGCGGCTGCCGACAGCGATAGTTCTGCTACTCACGCTCGGCTTTCTCATCGCTACGGCGGCAATCATCGAACGGCCCGTACAAAACATGCTGGTGTATGGCAAGCCAGAACCTTCATGCGACGCGGTGCTTAGTCGTGAGCGATGTCTGAAAAATACCGATTACTACAATTATTCCCAAACATTGGCGCACAAGGATCCGCATTTCACGCCGCTTTCGTTGCCAGCGTATGTGATTCGCTTTTGGGCGCCGTATATGGCTGATAAATCAGCGAACTTGATTGAGCAAGGTGCGGCCACGCGTTTGCCAATCGTAACGGCGCTTTTCCTGGCGGCAGCTGCCATATCGCCACTACTGCTTCTAGTGCGGTGGCGGCAGATAGCGCAACATAGAGTTCTTTCACTACTCGCGTTTATTATTATTTTTTACGCCGCAGTTTTGATACTGCAAGAATACGGCGTGTATACAAAATATGGCATACCAGGAGCAATCCGCACACGATATCTTGTACCAGTGCTTGTGCCGTATCTGTGCCTGGTACTTTACTGTTTGTGGCCCTTCGCACGTAAATTCCGTTCGGCGGCAATCGGTGTCCTGATCATATCTCTTATACTATTGCTACAAGGAGGAAGCATCGTTACACACCTTTTTACGACACCACGCCATGTATACCTGTCGCCAACTTCGTATCAGCTAAATCATACGCTAAAACAGGCGCTTGACCCAGTGGTATACGGCAATCAGTAGCGCTAATGCTATACTGAAACCATCAATGAACCGAAACGGTAAAAAACCAGTAAAAAAACAGACGACGATTGCGGGGGTAGTGATGACCTCTGGCAACATACGGACGTTATCAACCTACAAGGCGGCTATCATTGGAGTGCTAGTTGCCAACGTGCTATTAATCGGCGCACCGTGGTTTCTTTCGTGGGTGCTCTCGTTTACGCCCCGGCCAGGCTTTGATTACCTTGTACTGCTGGTGTTGTTACCCATGGCTTATGTGGGCGGAGCGATAAATCTAATAATCGTGATGATGGTAATGCCGCGCACCTTCGTGAAGTGGCACCCCAGTAAAAAGTTCCTGATTTTAGGTACGTTTTCTATCCTTATATCCATCATGTACGCGGTATTTTGCGTATCGCTATATCTAGGTTGGTTTGCGCCCTCAGCAGGTTAGGCAAGCCGCGAGTAAATGGTTGTCAAATCAACAAGAATTTGCTATACTGAAAGCTACTTGAAAGGGAAATTATCTGCCGCACGAACCCTTGTCTTGGAATTTATATCGAAATTAATGATAAAAACCACTTTAAAGGAGAAATATTAATTTATGGGTCAACGACGACTTGCGAGGCCGCAAGCTGATGATATGAGCAAACGGCCGAACTCCCAAAAGAAAAAGTCGGACAACACGGTCCTCAACAACACCAGCACCCGTCGCGGTGAAGTGTTTCGTGCGCAGCGCCGCACCTCTGAGGATGTGAACCTCCGCGCCTCACAGCATGTGATAAATGTGCCTGTGAACAAAAGTATTTATAACGGCTACAGCGGCCAGCAATTCAGTTTGGCTGAACAGAAAAAAATCCGCCCAAGTAGAGGGCCTAAACTGCGTATTATTCCTATCGGCGGAGTAGGTGAGATGGGTATCGGCAAGAACATGACTGCCATCGAGTATGACAACGACATCATCGTGGTAGATATGGGCTTTCTGTTCCCAGGCGCCGACTACCCGGGCATTAATTACATCACGCCGGATATTACTTGGTTGATTGAAAACAAGCACAAGATTCGTGGCCATGTATTTACACACGGTCACCTTGATCACATCGGCGCCTTTCGCCACCTGGTTCACCAGATTCCTGCACCGGTGTACGGTTCAAAATTCACCGTGGGCATGCTAAAACGCACGATGGAAGAAAGCATGAACGGGTATGAACCTGAATACTACACTCTAAATCCTGAACTGCACGAACGCGTACAACTTGGCGACAGTTTTTCTATCGAGTTGGTTCGTGTGAACCACTCTATCCCAGATGCCACAGCTGTCGTTATTCGAACCCCTATGGGTGTCGTGTTGTGTAGCGGTGACTGGCGTTTTGAAGAAAATCCGGTAGACGGAGTGAAATTTGACCTCGAGCGTTTGACGGAGATTTCGGCTAAAGAAGGCATTTTGATGATGCTAAATGAAAGTACCAACTGTGAAAGCGACGGTACGCACACGCACGGCGAGCTTGATATCCAGCAAAGCATCGGCCAGGTAATGGATAAATATCCTACATCTCGCCTTATCATGAGCTCATTCTCTAGCCAGCTGCACCGTATTCAGGTGATGCTAGAAGCCGCCAAAGCGCACGACCGAAAAGTTGCCTTCGCAGGCTACAGTATGATTCAAAACCTCGAAGTCGCTCTGCGCACCGGCATCATAAAAGTGCCAAAAGATACTGTCGTAAAGATGGAAGATATCGTAAAACTACCCGACGGTAAAGTTACCATTATCTGTACTGGTAGCCAGGGCGAGTTCAACGCGGTACTAAACCGCATGGCTTCTGGTGCGCACAAGCACATCAAGATAAAGAATTCTGATGTCGTGGTATTTAGCTCAAACCCGATTCCAGGCAACGAAAAGTATGTGGTTCGCACCGTCGACGGCCTGATGCGCGAGGGCAGTGAAGTCATTCAAAATGGCAAAACGCACCTTACCGGTGTTGGTCCGCTCCACCTTTCCGGGCATGGCTACTACGACGACCACGTGAAGCTGATTAATGCGCTGCACCCAACGTACTACATGCCGTATCACGGCGAGTTTCACATGCTCGTGCACAATGCGCGTCTTGCGGAAAAAGAAGCCGGCATCCCACGCCAAAATATCTTTGTGTGTGACCCGGGCGACATAGTGGAAATCAATTCAGAAGGTGCTCGTAAAGCCGGTCGTATCCCTGTGGGCGGCGTTATGTACGACGACACCGGGGCAATCGTGAGCGAAGTGGTGCTAAAAGACCGTATACATATGGCCAACGAAGGTATGTTCGTGGTGGTGCTCACCGTACAGCGCGGTACTGGCCGCTTGCTTACCAGCCCAGACATCATTTCTCGAGGCTTTATCTACCTGCGCGACAGCGAAGAATTGATGGGTTTGATTCGCCAATACCTGAAGCAAAAAGTTGCGCGTAGTTTCGTGGGGAAGAAGATTGATATCGACCAGATGAAGAAGGAAATCAAGGAAGAACTGACACACATTTTGTACGACCAAACACGTCGCACGCCTATCGTCATTCCGGTCATCAACGAAATCGGCGGCGCCAATACCAAGCCGCAGGCACCTGAAAAGCAAATGCAGCCAGTGTTTAAGAAACCGGCACCGCGCCAGTTCCAACCACGCCAAACGCCGGATGTCGAAACGGTCGTTCCAAAGCCAGAGTTTGACTCTCGCGGATATTGACATTTTGTCGGTTCTATGCTAGTATTATAAGTAAGCTAACTTATATACAACAGCATAAAACAAAAAATATGACAGCGATCGACATCCTCTATATCGTTACAGAAGTTGTTTCTGTTGGGGCAAGCATACCTCAGGTTATTCGCTTGTTTCGCGAAAAGCAATCAGATGAATTTAGCATATCTACATGGAGTATGTGGCTATGTTGCCAGGTTGCATTTTTGGCGTATGTCCTCAGCCGCAGTGAAGGGCTAATGGTGTTCTTTTCCAGCATTTGGCTTATGTTCTATGTCGCGATGTTTGTAATGATAGTATATTATCGTCGTCATCCAGGCATGGTGACACAACTTAACTCTCACCAAAATGAGCTCGAAATGATTCCGGTGTTGGAGCAAGATTCTTCCGTAAAAGGGAGTTAGTGAGTGCCAAAGCAAGAATCCACCATACCCGCTGAAATAAAAGTACTAAACCTGCCTAACATTGAATATACCGTACTGATGGGCGGCGGTGTGTTAGAGCTTGCTGGTGTACGCACCGCGGCTGATATCGACCTGGTGACTACTTTGAAAAATCGCCGGGCGTTATTAGCACGCGACCCTGATGTGTGGCGCAAGCTCACGCACGCGTATCGTCGTGAACGAGACGGCTCACGTTTCCAAGTAACTTCGGTTACCGATACAGCCAGTCGTTTCGACATATGGCTGGACTGGTATGATGAGTCGCGCCCGAAAGGGGATAGGCACATTTCGCTTGATGAACTCATTGCACATAGCACTCAGCATGCTCTTGGTTTTTATGTGGCCAATCTCGAATTTGTCATCGATTTGAAGCGACGCTCTACGCGAGAAAAAGACACTGCCGACGTACAGCTGGTGGATAGTCTGCGCCGTAAAAGCGAATTGTAAGAGTATACTATTGCATTTTGTGGTAATTTATGCTACAATAATAGAGTAAACCTGTAGTACAATAAAAACAGTTATGGCTAAAAGAAAAAAACGTAGTACTAAACGAAGTAAAGCAGCGGTAAAAAGCGTTCCGCAGCACGAAGTTCCCTCTGGTTTTTGGAGCCAAGTAGGGGCAGTGCTGTTAATCGCACTATCCATTCTGCTTATCGTGGCATGGTTTGGTGTGGGCGGCCCGGTGATGGACTGGCTACAAAAAGCCGCGCTTGCCACTGTCGGCTATGCCGTGTATGTCTTGCCGGCAATTTTCGTGTATATTGCCGTCGAAGTTTTCCGGTCGGAAGACAACAGAGTAGCATTCGCTACGAAGTTCGCCGCTATTGTGCTCATCATATGGTGGGCAGGCTTATTTGGCTTGCTACGAGCTGATACGAGCCAAACAACTACTGGTGGATTTGTAGGCGATACATTAAATAGCGGCACGCTTGCACTTGTTGATAAGGGCATTGCTGCGTTTGTGTATATATTGGCTATCATACTCACGACACTCTTCGTACTGCGTGTTTCCCCAATAGATTTACTAAAGAAATTATGGAACATGATGCGCCGCAGCAGCCTTGATGCCGAGCAGAAGGAAAATGTCGGTATTATGCGCAAGGCGGCCGATGCCGATGCTTCACCAGAGTTCAAATTGAACGCCGGCGTGCCAACGCTTGACCCGAACGACAAAAAACAGGCCCGACTTTCCAGCCTGAAGGGTAGCGTGGTACAAGATAAGGCTGCCGAAGAGCGAGCTGCACTGGTAACGGCCAGCGACCCGAACTGGAAATCACCAGGTCTTAACTTGCTTGAAAAGAAACAAAGCCCGGCTGATGCCGGTGATGTGAAGCACAATGCCGAGATTATCAAGGAAACACTTGGTGAGTTCAGCATTGATGTTGAGATGGAAGGCGCCAACATCGGCCCTAAGGTGACCCAGTATACATTGCGCCCGCCGAGCGGTGTGAAACTAACACGTATTACCGCCCTTGAAACCAACCTGGCACTGAATTTGGCAGCATCGAGCCTTCGTATCGAGGCGCCGATTCCTGGTTTGCGCGCCGTAGGTATAGAGGTGCCAAACCGAAAGCCGGCAGATGTGCGTCTGCGCGGCGTGCTGGAAAGCACCCAATGGGAAACCGCTCATGACCCATTAAGCTTCGCGATCGGCCGAGATATCTCTGGTGAATCTGTGATTGGGCAACTGAACAAGATGCCGCACCTGCTGATTGCCGGTCAGACCGGTTCCGGTAAGTCCGTCATGATAAACGCATTGCTTTCCAGCCTGCTGTACCGAAACAGCCCAAGTGAAATGAAGCTGATACTGGTAGACCCAAAACAGGTGGAAATGGCGCCATATGAAGATATTCCACACTTGCTTACACCAGTGATTAGTGAGCCTGAAAAGACCATAAGCGCCCTAAAATGGGCTGTTAACGAAATGGAGCGTCGCTACAAGCTTATGCGCGAGCACAAGGTACGCGATATCAAATCGTATAATGCGATGATTCAAAACGGCCGCAAGAAGATTGCCGTGCAAGATGAAGAAGGCACAGAGCAGCAGGTGGAAGACGGCGCCATGCCGTATATCGTTATTGTGATTGATGAGCTGGCCGACCTGATGATGGTAGCCGCCCGTGATGTAGAAGCCTTGGTAGTGCGTTTGGCCCAAAAAGCCCGAGCCGTCGGTATCCACTTGGTACTGGCCACGCAGCGCCCATCGGTAGATGTGATTACCGGCCTTATTAAAGCGAATATTCCCGCGCGTATCGCCTTTACGGTAGCCAGCCAGGTAGACTCGCGAACCATCCTCGACCAAATCGGTGCCGAGAAACTGTTGGGGCAAGGTGACATGCTGCTCAAAACTGCCGAAATGCCAAAACCGCGCCGTATTCAGGGCGCCTGGGTGATGGACGAGGAAGTCGGCAAGATTACCGATTACCTACGCATGCAATCAGCACCACAATACAACGACGAAGTAGTATCCCAACCTGTGCAACTAAATGGTAAGGGCGGGGTAGTGATGGACTTCGACCACGAAGGTGGCGACGATATGTACAAGGACGCTCTGCGCGTAGTGGTAGAAAGCGGCAAGGCCAGCACCAGCCTCTTGCAGCGTCGTTTACGTATCGGTTATGCCCGTGCAGCCCGTATTATCGAGGAAATGGAAGATCAAGGCGTAATTGGTCCGGCTGACGGCTCGCGCCCACGCGACGTACTGATTTCCAGTATGGATGATCTTTACAACGACGAAAGCGACGAATAGCACCGCTACCTCTAGACGAAACTCGCTAAATTTAGTATAATTACTCCTGTTATCAACCTAAGCTTGCTTGAGATAAAGTAAGCATCCGCCTTCTAGGTAAGGCAGGATTCCAAAGGAGGAGTCTATATGGAATATGAACTGACCGTTCTTATTCACCCTGATCGCGAGGCCGATCTAGAAAAAAGCCTCAAAACCATCCGCGACCTCGTAAAGAGTAACGGTGGTGAAATTAAAAAAGAGGACAACTGGGGCAAGAAGCGTCTAGCCTACCGCATTAAGAAACAAGACTTCGCGGTCTATGTAAGCTTCGATGTTATACTTCCAGTTGAAGCACCTCTGAAAATCTCTAACAGCTTGAATATTACCGACGATTGCTTGCGCTATCTGTTGGTGAAAATAGACGAAAAAGAGCGCGCTAAACTAGCCGCTGCCAAGAAAGATCTTGGCGATGAAGAAGTAGAAGAGTAAATCTAAAGTAGAAGGAGGAGTACTGAAGGGAAAAGCGCAGCCGGAGTCGACGGATTCATTCCACGACACCGCGCGATGGGAAAAACCGTAGGTTTGTCCTATACGCCTTCAGGCGAAATATTATGGCCAAGGGGTTTAATAAGGTAATTTTGATGGGTAATCTAACGCGCGACGTAGAAATGCGTACTACGCCGAGCGGCCAGAGCGTTGCGAACTTCAGCCTCGCCGTTAGCCGTAGCTGGAAAGGCCAAGACGGCCAACAGCAAGAGCAAACCAGCTTCATTAACTGCGTGGCTTGGGGCAAACCGGGCGAAATTATCGCTCAGTACGTTTCAAAAGGTAACCCGCTACTCGTGAGCGGACGTCTAGACCAGCGCAGTTGGGAAGACAAAGAGTCCGGCCAAAAGCGCTCCACTGTAGAAGTAGTCGTAGAAGACTTCAACTTCATCGGTGGCGGCCAAGGTGGTGGCAGCAACGTAAGTTCAAGCGCAAGCTCATCAGCACCATCAAGTAAGAAATCAGATGACGTTGTCATCGACGATATCGATGACAAGCCTATTGATTTATCTGAGATTCCATTTTAGCTTGAGCACATCAAGCAGGCACTTGCTGCACTCAACAAACGCCTAATTAATTTAAAGGAGAATTATATTATGTCACCAAAACGATTTAAAAAGGATGTCACCACGTACTTTGACTACAAAGACGTGAAAACACTACAACGCTACATCAACGCGTATGGCCAAATCGAGCCTATCTCGAAGACCGGTCTTAGCCTGAAGCAGCAACGTCAATTGGCTGTCGCCATCAAGCGAGCGCGTCACCTGGCACTGCTTCCATTCGTAACACAAGGGTAATATGGTCCGAGGTGATCGACCACGACAGCCGCACAAATCATCAGATATACCTGAGGATACTTTCTTGCATGAGATTCCTATCGAAGATGATGACAAAACGGTGAAGATTGTTTTAGGTAGCATTGCGGCGGCAGGGCTATTGGGTGGAATTTATGCGCTCGCCAGACACCGACTCGAAAAAGCAAAGGAGGAGTAGTCATGTATCAACCAACTGATTTAAAAAAAGGCACCGTAGTTCAGATTGATGGCACACCATACCGCGTAGTTGAATATGCCCAGAAAGTGATGGGGCGCGGCGGTAGCATCGTGAACGTACGTCTGAAAAACCTGCTGGATGGCAGTGTGATTCCAAAGACATTCAAAGGTGCCGACAAGATTGAACCGGCCGAAGTGCAGTCGAAAAGCGTGCAGTACCTCTATAGCGACGGTGCGACCTTCTTTTTCATGGATCCAGAAAATTTCGAGCAGTTTGAACTGCCAAACGACATCGTAGACACAGCCGCGAGTTACCTGAAAGAGGGTGATATGCTGCAGCTACAGTTCTTTGCCGATAAGGTTATCAACGTGGAACTACCAAAGAACCTATTTTTGGAAGTTACCTACACCGAAGCGGTAGTAAAAGGCGACACCTCTGGTGCTGTTACCAAGGATGCGACGCTGGAAACCGGCCTCAAAATCCGGGTACCGGCGTTTATCAAAACCGGTGACGTGGTGAGTGTGGATACCACCACGGGCGAATACCGCGAACGCAAGAAATAAGCGTTTACGTTACAATAGATGCATGGAAACCGCTCCACATCGTCGGTTTAGTTGGTTGCGTGCTCACTGGAGTACGGTGGTGTGTGTTGGTATCGGTCTTTTATTTTTGCAGGTTCTTACCCAGCTTATCTATCCCTACAATACGGCTTTACCCGGTGCAAAACTATACAATACCTCAGTGAGCGGTAAAAACCGCAATCAACTTGTCGGTACCATTACGAATGGTTTCCAGGCCCAGACTGTTACACTTGCCACTGCTACGACGAAATATACTATACCGCTTTCTAAATTAGGTGCGAGTATTAATACCGATGATGCCGCGAATCAACTGACTAATTATTCGGTATGGCAACGCCTAGTACCTTTTTCTGAGATATGGCTACAACCAGAGGTGAAACAGTACGACATAACGTTTTCAGATAAAGTTCTCGCGAGTGCGAGTGCGGAAGCAGCCAAGAAACTCTCGGCTAATCCGGTAGATGCAGGGTTGGCTATCAAAAAGGGAGAATTGGTAGTAACGAAGGCCAAGGACGGTCAAACGGTCACCGCGAGCGATATTCAGACTCTGCTAAAAACCACGAAGTTCACACCGCATACGAAAAGTCTCACGGTAAAAGCTATCACCAAACAGCCCAGCGTAGCAGATGCCTCGGTGGCAGAAGTTAAAAAGCAAGCAGAAGCTATCATAAATCGTACCTATACGTTACAAACAGATGGCGGTAAGCAGATTACGCCTAGTAAAAGTGATATCGCGGGCTGGCTGCAGGTAAGCAGTAGTAACGGTAAAGTTGTGGTAAAGCCAGATACTAAAGCAGTTGCAAGCTATATCAAAACACTAAACGCGAGACTCGGTAGTTCGGGTACACCCGCACAGGTACGTATGATTGACGGGGTAGAAGTTTCGAGAAAAGGGGGCAAGGCCGGTACTGCTGTGGATGCGAGTGATCTTACTATAAAATTGGTCAATGCTATCAATGGCACCGAAGATGTCACGCTTGCCGTCGTCATGAAGCCAGTAACCCCACCCGATTCCGTGGCGCGTAGTTATACGGCAAGTCAAAAAGGATTGCAGGCATATGCCAGTTACCTTGCCAGTTCAGAGCAAGTTGAAGTTGCCGTTATGCAGCTTGGTGGTGGGGGCTGGTCGGCGTATGGCAATGCAAGTAGCAGTATGGTGAGTGCGAGCACGTATAAATTGTATATAGCCACGTGGGTAGCAAGCCAGATAAAAGCGGGCAAAATGAAGCTTACTGATACGATACTTACTACGACAGTACAAGGCTGCTTAGAAAGAATGATAGTCGTAAGCGACAATGCGTGCGCTGAAGCATGGGTAAAGAAAGCAGGCCCGACAAATCTTAACAATTTTGTTCATTCTAAAGGTATCAGCTCGGCGACTACGTTCACTGCAGCAGATGCTACGCGTACTTCGGCGGCTGATTTACAAAAAGTCACGCTGGGTATTTGGAATGGTACGATGATAAGCGGTTCTTTACGAAACACCATCCTTGGCTATATGAACCGACAAGTATACCGTCAAGGTATTCCAGCGGGCAGTAAAGGCAGGGTATACGATAAAGTCGGCTTTTTGTGGGATTATTTGAACGATGCCAGCGTGGTGGTGCACCCGAAAGGTACCTATAGTCTGGTCATCATGACGAAAGGTTCATCGTGGGCGCATATTGCCGAGATCACACGGCAAATTGAAGCGATTATGTATTCTTAATATTCTTTTGCAGCTGCAAAAGAAAGGATGAAAGCTCTTGTGTTACAAGAATAAAAGTTGCTTCTTTGGACGTACAAAGAAAAGATTTACTTCTTTTAGCTGAAAAAAGAGATATATTTTGTTACTTTACATCTTAAAAGTATAATAAAGTTATATGAAATCCCGTCTCGATGTCGCCATGGTACAAAAAGGTCTGGTAGTCAGTCGCTCTCAGGCAGAAAGCTGGGTTCGGTTAGGGAAGGTTTCTGTGAATGGTAAACCGGCGCGTAAAGCCGGGCAGATGGTAAGCGATACCGACAATATCCACCTGAACGCAAAAGAGCAGTATGTCAGCCGGGCTGGCTTGAAGCTTGCCAGTGTGGCGCGCGCTTTAGGTCTAAAGTTTGATGGAAAAACAGTGCTCGATGTCGGCAGCAGCACTGGTGGTTTCACTGACTTCGCGTTACAACACGGTGCAAAAAAAGTATTCGCTGTAGACGTGGGCACCGAACAATTACATCCTTCACTTCGCAGCGATACCCGCATAGAATTACATGAAAAAACAGACATTCGGGACGTGTATCGAGAGAGCCAATCAACGAAACCATCAGAAACGGCTTCGCGCCGCGCCTCTGTTGCGTACGCAGCAGCAGAGGCTCGGGCTGCAGATGCTTCTGATAGTCTGTTGTCTGGCTTCCCGGCCAGAGTGTATATACATGAAACTCCGGATATCGTAGTAATGGACGTTAGCTTTATCTCCCTACGTGAAATTCTGCCGCACATAGCAAAGCTATGCCAGCCACATACCCAGGTGGTGGCTATGCTGAAACCACAGTTCGAGGCAGGTAAGCACCAGGTGAACAAAGGCGTGATAAAAAACGATGCAGTGCGCCGCCAGATTTTGAAGGATTTTGAGGCTTGGGCGAAGCAATACTTTATCATCGTGGACAAAGCAGATAGTGAAGTAGCTGGTACGAAAGGCAATAGGGAGCGATTTTATCTTTTGAAGCCGTTGTAGGCTACTTTGTCACATTAAAGCGGAATTCCACCACGTCATTTGGCTGCATGACATACTCTTTTCCTTCTGTACGAAGTTTGCCCGCACTGCGAGCGGCCGCTTCGGAGCCTGCAGTGACGAGATCGGGATAGGCGACTACCTGCGCGGCGATGAAGCCTTTTTCAAAATCAGTATGTATCACGCCGGCGGCTTGCGGAGCAGTATCACCTTTATGAATAGTCCAGGCGCGCACTTCTTTCGGCCCGGCAGTTAGGTAGCTTTGTAAGCCTAGTGTGTCGTAGGCTGCGTGTATCAGCTGGGTCAGGCCGCGTTCTTTCACGCCGTAACTTTCCAGTAGCTCGGCTGCATCGCTATCATCGAGGCCCCGTAATTCTTCTTCCAGCTTGGCACAGATGAAGATAGATTTCGCGGGCGCGACGAACGAAGAGAGCTTTTGCTTTTCGTCTTCATTTGTCAGCATTTCCTCGTCGATGTTGAAAGCATAGATGACTGGCTTCGCTGTAAGCAAATGCAAGTCGTCAATATACTCGTGGTTCAAACTGGGCAGCTGCGAAAGCGGGGTGCCGTCATTTAGGTGGTGCTGCAATGTTTCCAGGTAGCCTAACTCTTCGCGCTTCTTCGGGTTGCTTTTAGCTTCCTTGGCTATTTTTGGCATGCGATTTTCAATGGTTTGTAGGTCGGCCAACATCAGCTCGGTGTTGATAATTTCCATATCTGCCAGAGGTGAGACAGTGTTATTCACGTGAACAATATCTTTGTTCACAAAGGCTCGTACCACATGCACGATAGCCTCACACTGGCGGATATTTGCCAGGAACTGATTACCCAAACCTTCTCCCTTAGACGCTCCAGCTACAAGCCCGGCGATATCCACAAAGGTGACTGTGGCAGGAATGACCTTTTCGGCACTATACATTTTTTGAAGTTCAGCCAGTCGATTATCCGGCACGGGCACGATACCGGTATTCGGCTCAATCGTCGCGAAAGGGTAGTTGGCGGCCAGTATCTCACTATCGGTAAGTGCATTAAAAAGCGTCGATTTCCCGACGTTTGGCAAACCAACGATGCCGATAGACAGACTCATTCATTTTATTTTAACAGAGGTAACAGTAATTAGCTATTGTTTCTTCTATGCATCAGGGTCCGTCCTTGATGTATAGCAGGGAGGCAATTCTCAGGCGAGGATAAATGATGTAAGATTTTATTATGCCGAAACGTAATATTCTCAAGCAATATGGGGAACACGAGTTGTATCACGTATACAATCGTGGCGTTGCAAAGATGGATATCTTCCGCGAGAGAGAAGATTATGAATTTATGCTGGGACTCTTTGATAAGTATCTCTCTTCAGAGAATATGCGGGATAGTGAACGGCGAGTTTTGCCTGCGTATGGCGAAGCAGTTGAACTTGTAGCGTTTTGTTTAATGCCCAATCATTACCACCTGCTCCTGTATCTTAAGCAACGCGATGGTATTATGGCATTCATGAGGAGCGCCATGACATCGTATAGTATGTATTTTAATAAAAAATATGGCCGGGTCGGGGGTTTGTTTGAGAGTCGATTTTTAGCTTCACGCATATCGAGTGAAGAGTACTGGCAACACATTAGTCGGTACATCCATTTGAACCCTATTGACCTAGGAGTAGATTACCTTAATTATCCTTATTCCAGTATTGGATGCTACGTTAGTAACAAACAGCTACACTGGCTTCATCCGGAAAGAGTCTACGAGGGAAGTGCAGAGGCCTATACACAGTTTTTAAGCGAGTACGAATCGGTACATGATCTGTATAAGCAAGTTAAACATGAACTTGCTCACGAATAAGCTGTGTCACTAAAGGCTAATACTTCACAAGGACGGACCCTGATGCCGTTGCATCGGTGCATCAGGGTCCGTCCTTGAAGGGTATAGGCTGGCTGTAAATAAAATAAGATACTTGAATTTCAGTAGTGCTTATGCTGTACAGGTTGTGGAAAAAGTAGTAAAATATGCCCATGATTACCGAAAATTTCGGTGGTTTATCGGCCAACTAGCAAGGAACACTGCAGCAATTTGTATAGGACAGTAGCTTCCGCTAGGAAGCCAAAATGTTCCTTAACAGACAAGCGACAGCGCTTTTTGCTAGCTTGGCCGAACGACTAAACTCTACTACGAAGGGGGCATTTTCATGCTCACACGGAAGAAGTGGTCGCTCGGCATCTGCCTGGCGATCATTCTGGCGCTGCTGGGAGTTTCACCTCCTGCCAGCGCTGATTCAAGCACGCCGGGCGATGGCTACACCGCACCGGCCCCGACCAAGTTGGACCCGGCAGGGACCGACCAGGATCAGTACTGCATCCCAGACGTGACGTTCCTTCACCCGACGTATGGGTTCGGGATGTACAGTGTCAATGGAGAGGTGCAGGAAGGAGGCTGTCACTTGACCAACGGCGCATCCTCTATCACTGTCACAACAGACTTCGATAGTGGCACCTGGACGTTCGACTACACCGATGAGCAGTCGGGTGAGGAGGCCGAGAACGAGTACGGTGTGGTGGTAGGCGACGGCTGCAAGGTCGGACCCTACGGCGACAAGTACACCGAGGTGACGGCCTACTTCACTAACGTTGACGATGCGACGGATCGGTATGTGTACCGTATCCATCCATACACTATCAGCCAGAGCGAAGAGATTGCTCGTGATGATGACACCGCTTATAACATCGCAGACGGAGAGACGGTAGCAATGCGGATCATGATCTTCGCCGATGAACTTCCCGGCCTCACGCCCGGTGTGTGGGTCACGAAGTTCTACCGTTCCGATACTGGTTCGGCGGGAAGTGAGGGCCGCATCGTCAAGACGATCCGCTACACGGTGCCGAGGTGTAACGGGCAGGACCCTGGCGGTACATCACGGCGGGCAAGCGGCCACCTGAAGCGGATCGGTTGCAAGGCCGTGAAGGGAAGGGCTGATGCCCACCTCTACACAGCGACGAGCAGGGTGAACTACCGGGTAGTGAAGCACGTCAGGGGTCACCAAGTTCATCGGTGGAACTTCACGGTGGCCGCTGGTACGACACGGCATTTCTGGGTGAACAAGCCGAGAAGGGCCGTCACTACCGTAGCGCTGAAGGTGAAGCGGCCGAATGGCAAGTGGGATCAGCTCGACCGGGTACGGGTGCCGCGCTGTCACTAGATGGCTGTTCAAGGGACATGCGCATCGTTCGTTCGCAGAGAAATCTGCGGGCGGGCGGTGCGCTGTTTCTTTTGTATAAAATAACACACCGCTTATGGTACAATTTTTAGTATATGGTGCTACAAATAAAAAAACACTTATCGTGGCGCAACAATAGTATTCAAGCGGTAGCTATAGTGTTCGCTGGCGTGGCCGTGGGCTTACTTGGCTACTCCTATACGCACGCAGCCACCAGTAATTTGCTGACGAGCCAGCTGACCAACGATAAAATTGGGTCGGCCGGAGGCGTGGACGGCGCGGTCGATTTACACTTGAAGAAAATTCAAGATATTGCCGAGGTGCTGCGAAATAAGATGGGAGCGTATTATCCTGCAGATGGTAATGGAAACGCCCCTGATGGCAAGCAGAAATCCATCAAGATTATCCAAGGAAAAGAAGGCCGACTTTGCCATGTGGCGGACACTATACAAGGAGAGCTAGTAATAGATATTAAAGTAGATGGCGATATAGCATCTTATTCTATTCCTATGCAAAAGGTATGTAAAGGCAACAATTTTTACAATAATACTTTCAAATTTCCTACAGGTGGTCATTTATACAAGCATGATTCAGGCTTTTATGAAGCGAGGGTTGATATACACTACAGCGGCGTTAGTTATGGTAAGTCGAGTAATACTAATGATATAAACTACAGAGTGCAACTACTAGGGGGTAGTAGCAAACGTATACTGGCTCTGCGAGCTAACACTAATTCTCAACAGTTCGGACTGCGTAGCGCATGGGAAGATGACCCAAGCAAGGCGAGAACTCAGCAAGTGAGAGCGGAAGTGCCGTTTGGTTACCCATGCACGATAACTGAGAAAAAAATAGATGAAGAAGATCGTACGGTACAGCTGTATGATGCCGATAGTGTTTTCGGCGATACGTACATGTGGGTAACAAAAAATGGAAAAAAGCTTCAGAAGGATGATTATGTTGATCCTCAGACTCACCCGTCTTGGAGAATTGAACGTTGGGTACCAGACATGCAGGCGTGGAAGCTAAAGGGTAGCGACCAAAAGTCAAATAAGCTAGTTATTCAAGAGGAAGCGATAAAAGGCAAAGGCGGAGTTGAGTATAAGCTAGTGGTTTATAACGACGGTAAGAATAAAGACGAGCATTTTTCTCCACATCAAAACACGCTGAGTGTAGCAATTCCTTATGATAGTATTTATTCAACCCCAACTTGTAATTACAAACTAAAGCCGAGCGTGAATCCGCCAGCCAAATCGAAAAGTACCGTAGCAGTAGGCACAAAAGTGCCTGTGCAGGGGCATGTGGATGTGACAGACGGTTATGATAATGATAAGCATGACTGGCAGCTGACAGCGAAAATATATGATTCACTTCCAAGCCTTACCGGGGCAACGAATAGCTTGAGTGCCTGTAAATGGAGAGAGGGTGTGAAGTGTGACCCAATCGTAACTGATACTGATAAATTCGGAACGGGCCCTTTCCATACGAAGACGTACGAATATAATACCAGCGGCCTGGAGGCGGGCAGCTGGGTGTGTTTTGTGATGTCGGTAAGAAAGCCAACGTATGACGCTTCAGCCAACACCTGGAGGCATAGCAATCTGAAGTGTGTTGCAGTAGGTGGCGAGGTGGTTAATGCCACGACTGTGACACCGAATACATATTCATATTACCCGAACTTGGCGGTGTCTTCTATCATTAAGAACGATAAAGCATACCCACTTGTAGATACGTTTTACATCTATAAGTACCCGCGTAAATACAACTGGCAAATCATAGAAGCAAAATATGACGATAAGCCGAGCAACATCGGTACGGCAGAAAAGGGCGACTGCGGGGCTATTGAAGATGCCGATGACCCGCATCTGCTTAAAGACTCGTGCCAGGTTGTGAAACAAGGTGCAAACCTGTTCCCGTACAGCGGCAGCGGACCTTTGCCTTGTTCAGGGAATGACCCGTGTGTGAAGAAGGCCAAGAGCAAACAGAAGGGGCCTGACCCTATCGGTACCTGGACTTGCTATACGTTTTCGTACCTTACCAACCCGCCACCGACGGGCCAATTACGGGCTAAGATACGTAAATTTGTTGGTGACTGGAATGATACGAATAATAACTCGAGTGATCCTGGCTGGAGCGATGACCACTGGAGGGAAACTATTACAGATTATGATGCGAATGGAAATGTTGTAGGACATCATTATGTGTGGCACGGAGGAGACGATGCTGACTTTGATGAGATTTATCAACCATACTATAATAAAGATCCATACCCAGACCCACCAAAATATAAATTTACACCGTTCAAGCCAATGTCGTGTAGTAAAAGCGGTATAGACCCTAAGGTGCAGATACGAGGGAATGACTTGAAAGTTGTGGGCGATATAAACACCTCCCTAAGAACCATGGAAGTAGGAGACGCCGTTGGCACCTACGGAAGCGGTGGAGAGTACGGTGTGCTATCGGGCGGCTCAAATGTCGGGATGGCTTCTGGTGCCGGTTTGATTCTGAGAGGAGCGGCATCGTCTGACCAAGGCGATTGGAGCACTCTTACCTTTACGAACAATACCCCTGGAGTGTATGGTAACTTCAATGGAGTGCCAGACCCGGACCCACCTGCTGAGACAACCACGACTATTAACCTCGGCAACGGTGCGACACTAGGCTCAATTTCGTACGCAAAGGGTACGAAAGCTATATATAGGGTAAATGGCACACTAAAAATAAACGGCGATTTAAAGTATCCAAATAGCTATAACAGAATAAAGGAACTACCGCGCATCATCATTATCGCTGAGAATATTGAGATTGCGCCAGAGGTGAAACAAATAGATCCGTGGCTGGTAGCAACGAATAGCATTAGTACCTGTGGTCCGCCGAGGGGTGACGACTGGGATGCTGCAGATCTGTACACAGGTAACGCAGGTATATGTACCAAGCCGCTTACCTTTAACGGTCCGGTATATACAACAAACCTGTACCTCTATCGTACGGGAGGCAGCAGGGTACCTAAAGACGACCTTAACCCCGACTGGACAAACCCAGACAGCGAGATTGACCCGAATGATTATTGCGAGGATTCAGATGAAAGTTCCGGTTGTGGAGACGATGATAGTGGGCGCAGGGCTGCACTGAGCGCACCGGCGGAAGTGTTCAACCTTCGCCCAGATGCGTTCCTGTCGTCGTTTGCTGGTACAAACATTAGAAATCCAGTCGCCACGACAGATAAAATCACTGAACTGCCGCCTCGTTTTTAGAGGTTGTACCAACCAAACTGTTTATGTATAATGATGATTAATATGAATATTCTAAAAAGTGTGGGCGACTTCTTTGCACTCGACGTGGGTACAAACGCAGTGCGAGTAGTGCAGCTAAGAGCAAGCGGACAGGGAAGCTGGAACTTAGAACATTATGGATATGCCCCCGTAGATAGCAAAACGACCGCGGCTGATTCGCCAGAAGCGCGACGTCGTCTTGGTGAAATTATTATGACGGCCGTAGGGCAGAGCGGTATAAAAACACGCGATGCGGTAATCGGCTTGCCTTCACAAAAAACGTTCACTACCGTAATTGATGTGCCGACCATGAGCGAGGCAGAGCTGAAAAGTACCATCAAGTACCAAATAGACCAGTATATTCCTATGTCGGTGGATGATGCGAAAGTTGACTGGAAACTGCTTGGCCAGTCGTTGCATGACCCAAAGCAGCAGGAAGTTTTGATAACCAGTACGGCAATTTCATATGCCGAAGATCGCCTTGAGTTTATTGAAGGGCTAGGTTTGAACGTAGTAGCTGCAGAACCTGACCCGATAGCAATGATTCGCTCGCTACTACCAACTGGAGTATCCGATGCGCGTCTTTTGGTTGATATGGGTGAACAGTCTACCGATATTGCTATAACGTACGGCGATGCGCCAAGGCTGGTGCGAACTGTACCGGTAGGCTTGAACTTCCTTTTAAAGGCAACAGTACAGAACTTGAATGTTCAGGAAGAGCAAGCACGGCAATTTATCTTGAAATTCGGGCTTGCCCCCGACAGGTTGGACGGCCAGGTGTTGCATTCGCTTGAGGGTACGCTAGATAACTTTAGCAGTGAACTTACGAAATCTATCAAATTCTTCCAGACACGATATCCAAATACATCGGTTGGTGGAATATTACTGGCTGGCTATGCAAGCAGCATTCCTCACTTTGGTGAATATGTTGCAGCAAAGACAAGTGTCAGAACAGAAACCGCGAACCCATGGCAAAAAGTGCGAATTGCACAAAGCGACCAACAGCAGCTTTTGCCAATCATGCATGAATTTGCAACTGTCGTTGGCCTGGCGCAAAGGAGTAGCCGTATATGATTGAAATCAATCTGATTCCTGACGTAAAGCTGGAATTGCTCAAGGCGCGCCGTCAACGAAGAAATATCATTTCTATGTCGATACTTGTTGCGATTGTTGCAGGGGGCGCCGTGGCGCTGCTGGTATTTTACGTATTTGTAATTCAGACAGTCGCGATGGGCTTTACGGATCGCAGCATCAAAAGCGAGTTCAGTAAACTTAGTGAAGTAGAAGACTTGTCAAAAATACTGACAATTCAAGACCAGCTAGGGAAGGTGTCCTCACTGGAGGAACAAAAAACCCGCTCGTCACGACTGTTTGATATGCTGGAAACCATTATTCCTTCCGGCGACAATACTGTTTCGTATTCAACTCTGAAACTTGATACTGAACAGCATGTGATTACCATAGAGGCTGAAGCGCAAAACGGCTATGAAGCACTAGAGGTGTTTAAAAAGACGATAGCTCAAACACAATTTAATTACTACACCGAAGACATGCGGCCACAGGATAAGCCAAAATCAGTTAATATCGCTGAGTCTTCAATAACCGTGGCAGATCCAAGCTACGGACAGAACAGCGCCAACCAGCGCGTACTACGATTTACTATATCGTTTAAATACGCACCTGAACTGTTTAGCACGCAAAGTAAGAATGGAAAGATCGTTGGCCCAGAGAAACAAAACGCGACAGATTCAGCAAGAGGTGTGCCTAAGAGCCTGTTCACTACAGGGGCAGGAAAGGAGCAGCAGTGAAAGATACTGAAAACACCGCAGTTCGCAAGCGCCAACAAATCGAGAGCACGAATAAGATGATGTTTATGTGGGTGGCCGGAGCTGCTGCTATAGTGGGCGTTGCATTGGTACTATGTATATCATTGTTTCAACGGCTTACCTTTAATCAGAGGGTGATTAGTGAAAAAAGCCAAACAGTGTCAAACTTACAACATAATAACGAGATTGTTGAAGATTTACGACAAAACTCGAGAGTGTTGAATACAAATAGCGCTCTTCTTGAGACACCTCGCCCCCAGGGGGCGGAACCAATCTCTGTTGTACTGGATGCGCTGCCTTCACAAGCTAACTCATCGGCCCTAGGAGCATCTTTGCAGAAAAAGCTTCTTACTGGTGTATCAATCGATTCTTTGCCAGTAGAGTCGGTGACAGAAGAAGATACGAGCGGAACCTCATCGGATAGCACGCATGAAATTAACTTCAGCTTTACTGTTAGCTCTGACAACGCGAACGATATAAAGAGAGTACTACGAAACCTTGAATTGTCTATACGTACAATTGATGTTAAGTCGCTCACTATCGAAAAGCGAACGGGCGGTTATAGCTTATCAGTTAAAGGTGTCGCGTATTATTCTCCTGAAGTTAAAGTAGAGCTTAAGGAAAAGAAGGTAAGGCCATGAAGAAATCCGACATCGCCATAATCGTGTTGATAGCAGGTGTAAGCGTAGGTATTGCAGCCCTCACGGTTGGTTCTATCCCAGGGTTAAGCCTCTCCAGCGACAGCAGCGTGTCTGTGAAGACGATTGATCGCTATGATAGTGAGATTACCGCACCTGACCCCGATGTATTTAATAGCACTGCACTGAATCCAACTGTTGGCATTACTATCGGTGGCTCTGACTCTTCCTCGGGTAATAATTAGGAGGCGTTGGCGTGGCCCTGCTAACGACTGACCTACAAGACAAGCTCACAAAACTCCTCGTCGACGAGGGGTTGGTGGCAAATAACATTATTGACCAAATGCGCCAGGAAGCAGTGGCAAGCTCGAAGCCGCTCGTCAGTTTGCTTGTCGAAAAAGGCATCGTAAGCGAAGAGCTTTTGACGCATGCTTCAGCCCAGATATCAGGGGTACCATATGTCAATCTAACGAATAGCCTCATTGATGAAACGGTGCTTAATTTATTGCCGCATGATATTGCCGAGCGCTTTATGGCGGTACCAATGGCCGAGGTGCAGAATCGTCTTGCGGTAGCAATGATTGATGCGAATAACGTACAGGCAGTCGACTATCTGACTAGCCGTATTCAGAGGCCTATTAAAGTATTCATGGCATCCGAAGCAGGCGTGCGCCATGTACTCGACCAATACAAAGCAGACTTATCTAGCGTCGATAAGGCAGCGGCAATATCAGAAAAGGACTCTTCTGAAGAGAAGGCGAGCAATATAAAAACAATTGTCCAAGATTCGCCGATTAGCCGAGCGTTAAGTACGATTTTAGAGTATGCTGTTAAGACTCGCGCAAGCGACGTACATATCGAACCATTAGAGAAAGCACTGAAAATCAGAGTACGAATCGACGGCGTGCTTCGTGAGATTATGCAACTTCCCAAAAGTATCGAACCGGCACTGGTGAGCCGTATAAAGATCTTGTCTAATCTAAAGATTGACGAACACCGAACACCGCAAGACGGCCAGTTTACCATTGAAGTAGCCGACAAAGAGATCGACTTACGTATTGCCATTAGCCCGGTGGTGTGGGGAGAACAAGTTGTGATTCGTTTGCTTGATAAAACCGGAAATAGCTTCGACCTAGAGGAAATGGGATATACAGGTAGGGCACTTCGAGCAATACGCAAAGGTATTCGCCGCCCGAGCGGTATGATTCTGACATCTGGTCCGACAGGTAGTGGCAAATCGACCAGTCTGTATGCATTGATAAAGGAAATCAAAGATGAAAGCATCAATATCGTCACGCTGGAAGACCCGGTAGAGTACAAGATGGAAGGTGTGAACCAGATTCAGGTGAATTCGGAAGTGGGGCTGACATTTGCTACCGGTCTGCGTTCTATCTTGCGTCAAGACCCGAATGTCGTGATGGTAGGTGAGATTCGTGACGCTGAAACGGCGAATCTAGCCGTTCAGGCGGCCCTGACAGGACACTTGGTGTTTTCCACGTTGCACACCAACTCTGCTGCAGGAGTGCTACCGCGCTTGCTTGATATGGGTATAGAGCCGTTTCTGATAGCCAGTACAGTTAATACGATTATCGGCCAGCGTTTGGTGCGTCGTGTCGCGACGCAACGCGATTTATACAACTCTACACCAATAGAAACGCAGAACATAACAGCTACCATTGGACATCTGTTGCCACGTACAAAAGACGAGATTCCCGCGTATGCCCAAGACTTGGGGTATAAAGACTTGCCAGTTGCCGGGCAAAACGCTTATACTTTAGTTAAAGGTAAAGATGCACCTGAAACACCGCGTGGCTACAAGGGCCGTGCTGGATTGTATGAGGTGATGGATGTTACCGAAGAAATTCAAAACCTGATTGTAGGACGCGCGACGAGCGCAGAGATTCAGCATAAAGGAATCGAGCAAGGCATGATTACAATGCGCCAAGATGGATACCTGAAAGCTCTCAGTGGCCTTACAACATTGGAAGAAGTTAATCGCGTGGCAGCGGATACGGCATAAAGAAGGGTGAAATATGAGCCAAGAACTACGAATTGAAATTCTGCTAGAAGAAGTGGTAAAGAAGCGAGCAAGTGACCTTCACCTTCAGGTTGGCCTGCCGCCAATGCTTCGTGTGGACGGCTCTCTGATACCGGTGGCGGGATATAACGCCCTTGGCGAAGCTGAAGTTGAATCTTTGGTATTCGCTATCCTTGACCAAGATCAGCAGCAAATTCTTGCAAAAGATAAAGAGTTTGACTTTAGTTTCGCTTTTGGTAACCTTGGTCGTTTCCGTGTGAACGCCTTCCACGAACGAGGTAATTTAGCTGCAGCGCTTCGTTTGATACCAAATGAAATCTTAAACATCATGGAACTTGGTATGCCAGCGGTTGTGAATAGCTTTTCTGACTATCCGCGTGGTCTTGTACTGGTAACGGGGCCAACTGGTAGCGGTAAGTCAACCACTCTAGCTGCGCTTGTAGATAAGATTAATACCGAAAAGTCACAGCATATCATCACGATTGAGGACCCGATTGAGTTTACGCACAAGTCGAAGAAATCAGTGGTAGTGCAACGTGAAGTGCACTACGACACCTATAGTTTCTCGGCAGCGCTCCGTTCCAGCCTTCGTCAGGACCCTGATGTGGTGCTGATTGGTGAGATGCGTGACCTTGAAACCATTTCGGCGGCTATTACCATCGCGGAAACCGGACACCTGGTGTTTGCAACGCTACACACCAACAGTGCAGCGCAGAGTATCGACCGTATGATTGACGTGTTCCCACCACACCAGCAGCCACAAATTCGTGCACAGCTATCGAATATCCTTATGGCCATTTGTTCGCAGCGTCTCGTTCCTGCCATCGGTGGCGGACGTGTGGTATCAGCGGAAGTGCTTGTAGCCAACCCGGCTGTACGTAATATCATTCGTGAGGGTAAAAGTCACCAGCTGGACGCTGTTATCCAGACTGGCGCTGATCAAGGTATGCAAACAATGGACCGCACCCTCGTCTCTCTGGTGCAGGCAGGTACGGTATCCTTTGACGAGGCTCGTGACTATGCTGTTGACTTAAATGAATTTGAACGTTTGATGAGAGGATAATGCATATCTTATGAAACGGTTTAACTACGAGGCACGCGATCAAGCAACCAATAAAGTTGTGCGAGCAAGTATTCAGGCAGAAAGCGAGCACACAGCGGCAAAAACATTACTTGCGCAAGGTTTTACGCCGCTTAATATATCAGAAGCCGATGCTTCGAATAGCATAATCTCTAAAGTAACAGGGCACATAGGCGCTAAAGACAAAGTGGTATTTACGCGGCAGCTTGCGACGCTGATCGGTGCCGGATTACCGTTGAGCCAGAGTTTGCATACTGTGCAGGAGCAGACACCAAACCCACGGCTTCGTATCGTCATTGAAGAAATTACGTCATCGATTGAAGGCGGAAAATCGCTCTACGATTCATTTTCAAAACATCCAGATGTGTTCAGTAATGTATTCTTAGCACTTATCCAAGCCGGTGAGGCGTCAGGTACGCTTGATGAAGCATTACTCCGTATTGCTGCGCAACAAGAGAAAGATGCAGCCATGATGAGCAAGATACGAGGGGCAATGGTATATCCGTCAATCGTGTTGGCAGTAATTATGCTGGTGGTGGTATTTATGTTAGTTGCCGTGGTGCCACAGGTAAAGAAGCTGTATATCGATTTGAACAAGACGTTGCCATGGATTACGCAAATCATGGTAGGTGCGGCTGATTTTGTGGTTCATTTTTGGTGGCTCGTACTTATATTGGCGATCGCAGGCGGATTTTTTGGGCGTCAATACCTTTCGACAGAAGGAGGTATCAAATTGATGGATACGCTGAAGCTTAACATGCCGTTGTTTAAAGGTATGTTTCAGAAGCTATATATGGCTCGATTTGCCCGAACAGGGCAGACTCTGCTCACCACTGGCGTACCGATGCTAGATATGCTGCGAATCAGTGCGCAAGCAGTTAACAATACACTTGTGAGCAATTCAATCCTTCACGCTGCCGAAAAGGTAAAAGGCGGTAAGGCTTTATCTAAGTCGCTTCAATCAGAAGAGTACATCTTGTCATTTGTACCGCAGATGATTAGTATTGGTGAACAGTCAGGAAAAATTGATGATATGCTGGGCAAAGCGGCGCAAGTGTATGAGGATGAGCTGGATGAAGAAATCAAATCAATCTCAACCGCCATCGAGCCTATTTTAATGGTTGTTTTGGCAATCGTAGCCGGTGGTTTGGTGGGTGCTATCCTACTGCCAATCTACGGACTTGTAAACAATATCGGTGTGTAGAAAAGGCGGGGGTAGACAAGAGAAAAACTTCGCGTTATGATAACCATAAGCAACATGCTAAATAACTACATAGAAAGGTGGGAAAACCAGATGAGCAGCAAAACTAGGGGGGGAGCGAAAGGATTCACTATTATTGAAGTGGTTCTTGTGTTGGCGATTGCGGCTTTAATCTTCCTTATGGTATTTATTGCCTTGCCAGCACTGCAGCGTGGCCAGCGTGACACCGCGAGAAAGCAAGACGCAAACACGGTTGTTACCGCGCTTAATACATGGAAGGGTAATCACCGTGGTTCAATGCCAGACTTTAATGGGGGCGGTAGCGATACAGCTACGTTTCTTAATGACTACGTGAAGAATTTAGGCCAATATGATGTATCAGATTCTAATTCATTTATTGTAAATGGAGACGATACATCTTCAGAGTTATCAACTGATAAAATTCAAATAGCGCCTGGCGCTCAGTGTAAGGATGATGGATCATCTTTTACTGCACATACTTCAAGTCGATCTGCAGCCGTGCTTATAAAACTTGAAGCCAGTAGTGCAGTCGTGTGTATTGATGCATAAAAACGTGTAATATGCAGAAAAATAGAGCGTTCTATAGGCGCTCTATTTTTAATTCCGCATAATTCTGTATAATGAGTCGTAATGAATATACTTATGTTTGGCTATCTTGTAGCAGCGGCCCTAGGGCTTGTAATGGGTTCGTTCGCTGGCGCTGCGGTGTGGCGACTTCGTGCGCGTCAATTAAAGGAAGATAAAGCAGCAGGCGAGAAAGTGGACGGTAAAGAGTTAAAACAGCTGCTCCCGCTTACAAAAGCAAGCATTAAGAGCGATCGGTCCCAGTGTCTTCATTGTGGCCATACATTAGGGTGGTACGACCTAATACCGCTTGTCAGCTGGCTGAATACGCACGGTAGGTGCCGATACTGCAGCGCTCCTATCGGTTACTTTGAGCCATTGATGGAGATTATGACAGCTTCATTATTTGTAGGCTTTTACTATTACTGGACGATATCGTATCCAGCATCAGCCTGGGCAGTGCTAATTGTCGGGGCGGTCAGTATCGTCTTGATGGCGATTTTAATTGCTTATGATGCAAAGTGGTTCCTGCTCCCTGATCGTATTATGGTCATCCTGATTGGTATCGCGGCAGGCGTGGCGGTCTGGAACATCGTGACGTCTCCTCAGCCACTAGAAACACTCTGGTCGACAGTGGGAGCAGTTCTGATACTTTCTGGCCTTTATTTATCACTGTGGCTGTTTTCGCATGGAGCCTGGGTTGGTTTCGGAGACGTAAAGCTAGGCCTGGCGTTGGGATTATTACTTAGCGACTGGCAGCTTGCGTTTCTGACGCTCTTTATTGCGAATCTTATTGGCGCCGCCGTTGTTATACCTGGATTACTCTCAAAGAAACTATCCAGAAAAACCCATGTCCCCTTTGGCCCCTTTCTGATAGCAGGCTTTTTCATCGCACTATTTTTTGGTCAGATAATAATCGATCGGTATCTGAACCTTACATCAACGCTTATGCTATAATTGACTCAACATGAACACGTCGGCGCATAAAGGCTTTACGATTATAGAAGTTATGCTCTTCTTAGCCGTATCCGGTCTTTTAGTAGCCATGTTGCTCGGTGGATGGACACTGATGATTAATACACAGCGATACAAAGATAGTCTTGATACGGTGTACGGATATCTTCAAGACCAATACAATTTGGTTTATAACGTCGAAAATGAGCGACCTCAAAGTCTCACATGTACCAGCGACGGGCAGATTATGAATAACGGGGGGGCATCAATCGATTCGCGCGGACAATCTGACTGTATTTTGATGGGACGCTTCATCGCAATTAAAGATGGTACTACACTTCATAGTTATGCTGTGGTTGGCCGAGCTCCTGCTGCGCCCGCCGGAGGGAGTGATACAGAGCAGATTAAAGCGTATAACCCGAAGGTAGTAGATCAATCAATCGGTTTAAGCGAGGCAGAGCAAATCGTGCCTTGGGGTGCTGTCTTGAATCGGATGAGCAACAAAGACGCCCTTAATTCGACTATATTGCTGCTTCGTTCACCGGCTAGTGGTATCGTTCATCGTTATATCATCGATGGTCCACGAGTAGACGCTGCAATTAAAGACGATGATATAGCCGTTGTTAATGAAGAGCAAGATTCAGTCTTTTGCTTTGATCCTGGTGCATTGGTACGAGGGGGCAAGCAGGCGGTTGTGATTCGTAAATACGCCTCGTCGCGTAATTCAGTGGAAACCCTGGGGAGCGATAACGGATGCTAAAAATGCGGTTACAACGCGGCGACACTATTATTGAAGTACTTCTTGCGGTGACTGTGTTTAGCTTAGTTTCTGTTGCTTCAATGACGATTATGAATCGCTCTGCAAATGCCGCTCAGCAGGCGATAGAAACAACGCTAGTCCGACAACAGGTGGATGCGCAAGTAGAAGCGTTGCGGGCGGCTCATCAGGCCTATTCACGTTTGACTACCGAGGAAGCACGTGATAATTCCGTATGGAGTAGTTTGAAGAACACGTCGACAAACTCGATTTCGACGGCCAGTGGTTGCCCGACCCAGACGGCGTTGAATACAAGTCAGGTGTTCCTCATGAACCCACAGACTGCTTCAATTCTAACAACTGCTACCGGTGCCGTGCTCTCAATGGAAGCCGATAACGCACCGGTGTTCGCACAGATCATCCAAGATAAAGCATCCGGTATAATGACAGGTTATGGTCTTTGGATTGAGCTACATAAGGTTCCTGGAGGATTTACCCCGGCTGCATATGATTTTCGAATTCGTGCCTGTTGGTACGGGGCTGGTACGGGCAAAACACCGATGGCCCTTGAAACTACTGTGAGGTTGTACGATGTCGAATAATAGGCGCCAGAACGGATTTACCATGATTGAGCTTATGCTGTCCGTTACGTTTATCGCGATTTTACTTTTAGCTATCGCGATGCTGATTATCCAAATGTCAGGAATGTATAATAAAGGCCTCACTTTACGAGAGGCGAGCCAAGCAGGGCAGTTTATCAGTAGTGAGATTCAGCGTTCTTTGAACCAAACGTATAGCAACGCAGTTGTATACGTAAACTTACCAGATGATCAAGGTGGTCGTCTTTGTGCCGGCGGTACCGTCTATGCGTGGAATTATCCGATTACCTTTACTCCTTCAGAACGGGCGGATGCGATTAATAAGGTCAATGATTCTGCGGATGTGAGGTTCGTAAAGTTTGCTGGTATGAAAGAAACATATTGCCAAACACAAACTGACAACAAGTGGGAGCCCATACCTGATACGGCAGCTGAGTTGCTTTCCGAAGGTAACGCAAATATTGCGCTTCACTCGTTCAATCTAACCCGAAATGAAGTCTCGGAAGATAGTACGCAGACTATTTACGCCGTGAAAATGGTCGTTGGTACGCCAAGCATGGGGCTGGTGACAGAGAATAATTCGCTTCTGTGTAAGGCGACAGATAAAGAAGATGACGAATGGTGTGCTGTCAATGAATTTGAATTTACTGCACGATCAGGCAACAAGGAGGCATTGCAATGACCAACAAGACAGATAGGCGTAGTGAAAAAGGTGCCGTTTCGATATTCATAGTTATTTTTACAGCACTACTGATAACAATTGTTACTACAAGTTTCGCTCAATTAATGATGCGAAATCAACAACAGGCTTCAGCTAATGATTTGTCACAGAGTGCATACGATTCGGCGTTGGCAGGGGTAGAAGATGCGAAACGAGCGCTCGTAAAAATGCAGGAATACGAAAATGACGGTAATGATGTTGCAGCAGATCAGATTAGAGACGCGCTTGATTCGAAAAAGTGTGACTCGCTGGGGTCAACAGGTGCTGGAGTGGTTGCGTTTAATAATGGTGAAGTAAGGGTCGGGCAAGCGGAACAAAACCAAGCCTACACATGTGTGAAAGTACAGCTTGATACGCCAGATTTCCAAGACGATAGTATTGCACCAGGTGTGCCGGCAGTCATACCGTTAAAATCAAGAAAGGCCTTTGATACCGTGCGCGTCTCGTGGTTTTCGAAAGCAGATCTCGACAAGGCAAGTTCTTACTCTGGAGTAGAGACGGCTACATTCCCATCGAGCACCGGCTTGTTACCACAAAACGGTGATGACGAGGACGGCTGGCCCAACTATGCGCCAGCTTTGCTACGAGCGCAATTGATACAGTTTAAAAAAGGCGATATTGAATTAAACGAGTTTAATAAGAAAGGCACGCCGAATGCCCGAACATTATTCCTTTACCCCTACAATTATGGCGGCACTTCACCTGGGTCACGAGAATTCTCGAGCGATAAAAGAAGAAGCGACACAACAAAGAATGCACCGGCACTTGCTACTTGCAACGAAACCTTTAATGAATTCAATGGCTACGCTTGCTCAGTCGAGTTAGTCTTGCCCGAACAAAGTGGCGGTGGCACAAGAGAAGCATATTTGCAGCTACAAACCTATTATCAGCAATACACAAGCTTCAAGGTAGAACTACTGGGCGGTGGAGGCACGGTAGTAAATTTGAACGAAATACAGCCAAAGGTAGATGCTACTGGTCGTGCAAGCTCTCTATTTCGAAGGGTAGAGGCTAGGGTGTCAATTCGCAATGACGGTGTCAGCCTTCCATACCCCGACGCGGCTCTTTCGGTAGGTGGCAATTTTTGCAAAAACTTTTTCATCACTGATGATAAAAAAGAGTATGAAGCACATTGCTTTGAGACTTCAGACGATGACTCGTAGTAAAAAGAGCTGTCTTAAAAAATTTAAATACTAGCTACTATGAAATTTCTCGTGCACCTCGCGTAAGTGCTCGTCGGTCACATGGGTGTATACCTGAGTTGTTGATATGTTGCTATGGCCCAGCATGCTTTGGACACTACGTAGGTCGGCACCATTCATCAGCAGGTCGGTCGCGAAACTATGGCGCATCGTATGAGGCGAAACATGCTTGGTAATACCCGCCAAGCGTGCATATTTAGTAATCATACGCTGTACACTCCGTGCGGTCAGCCGGCGGAAGTCACCAGTTTGGTTCGATACGTTATTGCGGCTATAGCTTAGAAACAGAGGTGGAAGGTTATCTATGCGAGCCGCTAAGTACTCATCTAGGCGGTCGGCCGCGGCCTGTGATATAAACACAGGACGGTCTTTTTGGCCTTTACCACGCACCATAAACTCGCGCCGTTTGGTATTCACGTGCCCGCGGTCTAGGTTTACCAGTTCAGACACACGAAGCCCACTAGAAAACAGCAGTTCAAGGATGGCGCGGTCGCGCAACCCGGGTTCGTCGGATACGTCAATTTCATCAAGTAAGCGGGTAACTTCATCAAAATGGAGGAATGAAACCTGTTTGCGGCTTACTTTCGGCAAGCGTATCTTATCTGGAGATAGGGAAGGAATGTTGCGTTCCGAAAGATACTTTAAAAAACCGCGCAGTGCTATTAGGTGATAGCTTTGCGTGATTACAGCTAGGTCGTCATCATGCTCGTTTTTGTACCTGTTTAGCCACAGACGGTACTTGCGAATAGTTTCAGTGGTTATCTTTCCAACCTCTATATCATCAGAGAATTCGACGAACCGCTCGAGGTAGAGCTTGTAGTTTTCGGCTGTCTTAGCAGAACGACCACCCTCGACTTCAAGCGACTCGATAAAATCTAGGATGAGCTCGGAAGTAAACATACATATAGTATACCGCAAGCGGTATTATGGGTGCGCTCCTAATGCTACAATAGGCATATGCATTTATTCGAGGTAATCGTACTTGGGCTTATTCAAGGTCTGACCGAATTTATCCCCATCAGTAGCTCTGGGCACCTGGTAATCGCGCAGTACTTTTTCGGGCAGGGGTCTGACCATCTGTTCTTAGAGGTTATCAACATCGGTACCTTCCTGGCGTTACTGGTGTACTTTGCGTCGAAGATTTGGAGTATTACTATGGATGTATTCGTAAATAAGAAGATTCGTCTGGCGAGAAATATCCTTATCACGGCAGTACCAGCAGGGCTCGTCGGTTATCTTGCCGCCGATTTCATTAATAATTCGCCATTTTTCGGTAATATATGGGTGGTTATCACGGCGCTGTTTGCGGTCGGTGTCGTCATGGTGGTGCTCGAAAAATTGCCGCGTCTCACTGACAGCAAAGATGGCGAGAGTCTTAGCGCGGGAAGGGCACTCACTGTCGGTCTGGCGCAAATGTTCGCGCTTATTCCGGGGGTATCACGATCTGGCTCTACCATCATCACAGGGCGCCTGATGGGCTTAAGTGCCAAGGAGGCCGCAGAATATAGTTTCCTCGCCAGCCTGCCAATTATGGCTGGTGTTACCTTGAAGATGTTTATGGACAATCCTGAGTATCTGCAGTCACACATGTCGACCGTCATCATCGGCAACCTGGTCGCATTTATTTCTGGCCTCGCAGCGGTAGGCCTCTTGATGCGTTACCTTGCGCACCACAGCCTCGCCGTGTTCGGCTGGTATCGTATCTTCCTCGCCTCTGTCATTCTTCTCGTATTATTGGTACAATAACAGTAGTAAACAAGGAGCTATATGAGTAAGCCTAATTTAGAGCAAACATTAATTGTGTTTAAGCCGGATGCCCTGCAACGCGGCTTGGTCGGTGAAATTCTGACCCGTTTCGAGCGTGTCGGTCTGCGTATCGTCGGTACGAAAATGCTGGCACCAGATGCTGAACACTACTACAAACACTATGAAGAAATCGGCAAGCTAAAAACCCGCGCTGGTGAACAAATCTTTAATATTACGCTTGAGATGATGAACGCTGGCCCTGTTATCGCTGTCGTGCTAGAAGGTGTTGAAGCCGTTGCCTTGGTACGTAAACTAGTTGGTACTACCGAACCAAAATCATCTGCTCCGGGTACTATCCGTGGTGACTACAGCCACATGAGCTATCACTATGCAGATGCAGAGCACAAAGGTATTCCAAATCTCATTCATGCATCAGGCGATCCTAGTGAAGCCGAGCAAGAGATCGCCCACTGGTTCTCAGAGAGTGAACTTTACGATTACGAAGCGTTGCACGAGAAATTCACGCGCTAGCATAAGGCAAGCATTAATTAAACCATCCAGATAGATTAGCCCAACTGGATGGTTTTTACTATCTTTCGCTGGTAGCCATCGTTATTTGGAAAGAGATCAATGAGCGAAACTGATGTCAGCACTCTCTGTTCGCCGGGCAATAGTGACGTATTTCGTTGAACCGTGCAGTGAGGGCGATAGCCGCTACCTTGGTATTGAGGTGAATTATATTCGACGTGCAGGCTTGTCAGCCAGTCGTGTATTTGTAGGTGCAGCTTTTTTAGTTCACCAGATTGTTTGATTCGCATAACAGGGATGTCTTCATTGGGTCCGAAAAAATCCGCCTCGTCCGCTTCAATTTCAATAAGAGGCTGCTTTCGTAACAAGCCGGCCAACCCATGTACAAGTTGGTCTTTGTCTGCGGGTGTCGAGAATACACCGGCCAATGTCACATGCAAAGGAAAATCGGTAAAATAAAATTCTGTGCCTTCCTCGACATCTTCTAGAAGGGAAACGATAGCCCACTTTTGAGTAAATTTTTCCATGAAATTGCCATTGTGGTATTGGTACCCCGGGCGGGAGTCGAACCTGCAACCTTTTCCTTAGGACGGAACTGCT
>ERZ724505.15-NODE-15-length-146361-cov-7.650014_pt1 | contig 146361 bp, 149 predicted proteins | sample MGYA00376038_ERZ724505 | MGnify/ENA primary metagenome ERZ724505 (study PRJEB28724, sample SAMN07190884) | wastewater metagenome | isolation source: effluent of sewage treatment plant in Hong Hong | place: Hong Kong | collected 2016-03-17 ... | reverse complement strand
GGGGCCTCTGTATTACCGCTCCTGCTGGCACAGAGTTAGGAGCCCCTTATTCATGGAGTAACGTCAAAACTTCCTCCTCCATAAAAGATCTTTACGTCCCGAAGGACTTCATCAATCACGCGGCGTCGCTCCGTCAGACTTTCGTCCATTGCGGAAGATTCTCGACTGCAGCCATCCGTAGATGTATAGCCCGTGTCTCAGTGCTATCGGTGGGGGTCAGCCTCTCAGCTCCCCTAAGCGTCATAGCCTTGGTAAGCCTTTACCTTACCAACTAGCTGATGCTGCGCAGGCCGCTCAAAGAGCGAAAAACCTTTACCCCGGAGGGACCATCGGGAATTACCTAACCTTTCGGCTAGCTATGCCCGACTCTTCGGTGCGTACCTGCGTATTACTACCTCGTCTGCCACTATCCTTGCGGATCGTTCGACTTGCATGCCTTATCCACGCCGCCAGCGTTCATCCTGAGCTAGGATCAAACTCTGAATAAAAGACTATTACTAGCCTTCACTAGATGTATGGAACAAGAGAAAAAGTACTTCCCTTTTCTCCTGTTCGGAATTCTGGTTCTTGTTTGTCTTCTCTTCTGTCATTTGACAGATGAGAAAAACAGTGTGATCGTGTGACCCATTCAATCTTTCGATTGAACGGTCTTTTATTCTCCTTTCAAAAAACAAGTCTCTCGGCTGCCTCGGGATTAAAAAACCCGCCCTACGGCGGACACTCCTTGAGAACCAAGATGTGTCTTACCGTTAGGAAGCCATGCCAAGCAGTATAGTCGGATTTGGGGACAAGTCAAGTCGCCTCTATCCCCAAAATATGCTGAAATAGAGCCATGAAACAGCGGGGTTTTACCCTCATAGAAATGCTCGGTGTGCTCGCTATTATAGGCATACTTTCGACGATAGTATTTTCTACCCTCCAGGGGCAAAAACTAAAGGGCCGCATAGCTGCAGGAGAGGCTATGGATTCATCCATCAACCACGGACCCGTGGGGACTAGAATGATCGGCGAGTGGCGCCTTAATGAAACATCCGGGACGGTAGTAAAAGATTCTTCAGGCGCTGGACTCGACGGCAATATCTTAGGAGGAGTGACGCTTGGAAGCGATGGTATCGAGAATACTTCGTTTACTTTCAACGGCACGACCGGCGTTCTGGGCATACCCAACGGCCGACAAATGATACTGCTTAATAGCCAAAACAATGTCACAGCTACCGCCTGGATAAAAACAGACTTTAGTAGCACAGGAAACCAAGACATAGTGGTGCACAACTGCCAATTTGTTATCCGTCTCAACGGCACAAACAAAAATGCATCTTTTTACGTTTGCACCACGGTGCCTACCACTGGGTGGAGAACGCAAGTTTCAACCCCCAACAAATCAATTAATCCAAACGAATGGACATTTATCGCCGCGACATATGACGGTACTACTCAGTCGGTGTATATCAACGGCGTACTCAAGGCATCCAACACGCTAGCAAGCGGCCCCTTGAATGTTGCGAATGGTGAAATAAGCATTGGCGCATGGAATAGCCCAGCACCATCAAATTTGTTTAATGGCTCCATCGATGAGGTCCGGGTATATGCTGGAGCGCTGAGTGCTGAGGCTATAGGAAAGTTATACGCAGAAAGTGCCCCGCGCCACGGATTCGCTACGAAATAGGACGGTTCTCCCACACCTGCTCCACTTGTGCAAAAAGCGCGTCGCGCGTCGTGTTGTTGAAGAATGTGTGATGTGCAAGTTGCATAACCCCAAAAACATTCATATCCCAAGGTTCAGTGCCTTGCATTTCCCTATCTTCATATTCACAAAATTGCTCAAAGGTCACCTGGTCAGTTTCGTTCATGCGCGTACGTATGCGTTCATAGCGAATCTTTCGCTCAGCGTCTACCGCCCAGAGTTGCGCGCCATGTGCAAGCAACAACTTTGCTTCACCGATCGTTCGAACCGATTCTATAACACTCACCCCTGGAGTAATTTTTGCCTGCTCGAGTAGCTGCTCAATCACATATGCGGGCCCATGCATCTGGCGCAGTTCGTTAGCCACCTGGCGCATGTGTGGGCGATCGATTGGCAACCCCTGCCGCTTAATTTCTTCTGTTATAAATGCTCGTGCCGAAAAATGATTGCAACCTTTGGTGTGTACGAGATAGTCGACAACGGTCCCCTTTCCCGCCCCATTGGTTCCCGTTATCCCTATAATCATGAGGTATACTAGCGTGCTTTACGCTGCCATTTCTCCCAAACAACGAGAAGAGGTGCCGCAAGGAAGATTGATGAGTAGGTACCTGCTATCATACCGACAATGAGGGTGAGCGCGAAGTCTCTGGTGGCAAGTGGCCCAAACAGGAAGAGCGAGAGGAGTACGATGACGACGGTGAGCGAGGTATTGATAGAGCGGGAGAGTGTTTGCACGATAGAACGGCTAACCACCGATTCGAACGCTTCATGTTTGTGGCGCTCTTCATTGAGGCGCAAGTTCTCGCGAACACGATCAAACACTACGATGGTGTCATTAATTGAAATACCCAGAATGGTGAGAAGTGCGACAATAAACAGCGAGTCTACTTCTGCACCGTCATAAAAACCGAGGAACGCGAAAAGTCCAGCCGGAATAAGCACGTCGTGCAATAGGGTCACAATAGCGACCACGCCATACTTCCATGAAGCGACCGGTTTTGACACATGACGAAACGCGAAAGCAATAAAAAGGATGATGCATAGCATGACGAGCCCGAGCGCTATCCACGCCTTGCGCAATAACTCTGCGCCAAGGGTTGGCCCTACAGTGGTAAACTGATCTTCCTTCATGGGGCCCAGAGCTCCGAGCACCACTTCAAGTTGGTTTTTCTCCTGAGGGGTAAGGTCACGCTGGCGCAAAATGTAACTATTGGTGCCACTTGGTTGGATACGTACCTCCCCCACGTTCAACTTTTCGGTCAGCTGCTGGAGCTGTTCAACCGGTGGACGACCCTCGGGATACGTCACCTGCAGCAGTGAGCCGCCCGCGAGATCAATACCTGGTCGAAGCCCCCATGTAAGAATCGCGAAAAGGGCTAAGACAGAAAGAATTGCCGGTACTAAGAAAAAATATGGAAGATTTTTTTGAATATGCATAAATTATTTTTTGAGACCTTGGCCGCGATTTGTTGATAGGCCTGAGCGCAAAAGGAAGGCACCTACCCGAGAGTTTGCGTTCACGCCGAGCGCGAGCAGGAAGGTGCGCGAAATGGTGATGGCAGAGAGGAGTGAGACAATGACCCCAAGCCCAAAGACGAGCGCAAACCCTTTAATAAGCGAAGTGCCAAACCAGAAGAGAATGACGGCAGCAATAACGTGTGCAATGTTTGAGTCACGAATAGCACTCCACGCGCGGGAGAATCCTTCGCGAATAGCGGTCTCGGCTTTCTTACCTTCGTTGAGCTCTTCTTTCATACGCTCTGCGATAAGTACGTTTGCATCTACCGCCAGGCCAACCGAGAGAATAAAGCCTGCGATACCTGCGGCGGTAAGCACCACCGGCACCAGTTTAAAGAGTGCGAGCATAAGCACGACGTAAATAGCGAGTGAGACCACTGCTACCAAGCCAGGCAGGCGGTACCAAAAGATCATAAACAGTGCGAGTACCGCAAAACCTATGACCCCAGCGAGCACGCCCGCATGGGTCGCCTCATCGCCGAGTGTTGCGCCAATACTCTCCGTTGAAGCGAGTACGATTGGCACCGGGAGCGCGCCGAGGTTAAGATTGGTCGCCAAATCCTTGGCACCCTGTGCAGTAAAGTTTCCTGAAATCACTGCACTACCATTATCAATCTCTTCTTGAATAACTGGCGCCGAAAGAAGCTTGCCATCAAGAAAGATACCGAGCTCGCGACCAACATTTGCTTTGGTGATGTTCGAAAAGAGTTTAGAACCTTCAGCATTAAAATTGACGAGTACCGTTGGAGCGCTGGTAACCGTATTGGCACCATTACCAAACTGCAGGGCGGCTGATGAAAGATACTTGCCAGTAAGCCCAGTATCTTCGAACGCCGCGAGGTTAGCCTCGCCCGTTGCAAGCGTGGTCGAAGCTTCCATGCCTGACTTCACCAGTTTAAACTCCAGCGTCGGCGTCTGGCCGATCATAGCGACTGCCTGGTTTACGTCAGTGACCCCTGGGAGCTCCACAATAAGACGATAGCCGGTGTTGCCCAGTGCCCCACCCTTTTGGGTTTGCACCACTGGTTCGCCGACGCCAAACGCGTTGACGCGGCGCTCGATAACCTGCTGTAGCGCATTCATCGCATCTGCTTCGCCACCTGCTTGCAATTTAGATGTATCCGCGTCGTAGACAAGGTGTGTGCCGCCCGAGAGATCGAGGCCGAGCTTGAAGGCAAAGCGCCCGTGTGCGAAATAGACAAACGCGCCGACAAGAACGGCGGTTATAAGTACCAAAACAGCGCTATAGCGCAATGCAAACATTACCAGCGAGCATACCAAGAAACATGAAGAACCGAAAGAGTTGACATGTTTATAAAAACCCCGCCTTATTTATTTTCTGTGAGTGCGAAAAGGTTGCGAAAGAGCGTAGCGATAGTGAGGGGCCCTACGCCACCGGGGACAGGAGTAAAAAGAGATGCAACATCAGCACAACGTGGATCGGCATCACCAACCACCTTCCCGCCCTGCTCGCTCGTGCCCGCATCGATAAGCACCACACCCGGTTTTAACATTTCAGGCTGTATAAGTCCTGGGCTACCCGCACCTAAAACAACAATATCAGCATCGGCCAGTTGCGCGAGTGTGCCCGACTGGAGGGTCACCACAGCAACCGCAGCACCCAGTCGAGTTAAAAGTGCTGCCGCAGGGGCGCCCACCAACTGCCCTTGTCCTACCACGAGCGCTTTTTTACCTTGCACTTCAATAGCATGACGCGTCAAAATTTCGCGTACCGCTTCAGCGACTGGCGCAATAACCTTGCGTGCGTCCTCAGCGACGGTGGGGTTGAGTGCATCCACATCGCGCTCTAGCGGCACAGCACTGAGCACCTTAACTGCATCAATAGTTGCTGGTACCGGCAGCTGCACCACCACTCCATCACTAGTTTTCGACAATCGCTCTACTGCAGCAATAGCTTGTGCAGTATCAGCACCAGCTGGTAGTACTTCTTTTTGCACCGCGACCCCCAAGTCAGCAGCCGTTTTTAATTTAAGGTTTATATACGCGCTCGTTACTGGATCATCAACACCCACCACAATACCGAGCGAAGGCACTCGCGTCATGCTCGCGCGCTTTGCTTTAAGCGCTTCAACTATCTCTTTTGCTATTTGTTTTCCATCAACGAGCATACAAAATACAATGCTTACGCGTTGCTACGGATAAGAATGCGGCGAATGGTTTTGATGAAAATAGAAATATCGAGCGTTGCTGAGCGATGCTTGAGATAAAACACATCATACGAAAGCTTCATCTTCGTCGCGTAGACGTCGGTGGTGCCATGTGGGTCGCCATGATAATAGAGCTGTGCCTGGCCAGAGAGTCCCGGTTTAATGAGGTGGCGCACGCCATAAAATGGAATTTCGCGCTCGTAGGTAGCAACCAACGTAGGTGTCTCAGGACGCGGACCCACAAACGACAAGTCACCTACCAAGATATTCCACAGCTGCGGTAACTCATCGAGACGCCACGCCCGCAGATACTTTCCTACTTTGGTGACTGTAAGTTTCGTCGCACCCAAAGCGCCATAACTTCCCTGGTCGTTACCATTCATGCTACGGAATTTATACATATTAAACACCCGGCCTCCCTCTCCAACCCGCGGCAGAGACACGAATGGCGCGCCACCATCTTCTATAAAAATAGCGACCATGATGAGCGGGTAGAAGATGAGCGAGACACTACCGATACCAAGCGCACACACGATGTCTACTATACGTTTGAAAACATCATATAAAAGATGCGTGGTGCGCGAGATATTGCGCGCGATCCAGCTTTCATCAATATGCGATAGCGGGATACGGCCAAACACCTCTTCATATAGCTCTGCGGCATCCAGGAAACGTACCCGGGAGAAGAGATAGTTATAGAGCTGGGGGAAAGCGTTCGTTATCCGAGCATCTCCCAAGTCGGCGATCACAAAGCGTGGGTGGTGTGTATGCATTGCTTCACTCACCATTTTGGGCAAATCATGCACCGCTGGGTCGATGTGTGCAACAACCTGCGCGGGCGCGCGATGCGCATTTTTAAGAGCCACCATGAGCTCTTCTATCTCGGCACCCGTACCAACCACGATTGCTCGTTCAGGTTTTTGCAACCCCAACCAAGGGAAGATAAATGCTCGCCACAGAAGCACAAGTCCAAACGATACTATCAAATAAATGAAAAGCAGCGTCTTGGGTGCGATCCCAAATATCGGTACAAAGAAAAAGAATATCGCGGCTATGGTAAGGTTAATCCCCTGCGCCCATAATAGGGTGTCTGAAAGAGCGCGACGCGCAAAGACAATCGATCGACTCTCATATAATCCTGCGATAAAAAAGACCATGATCCAGACGATGAATAACAGCGAGAATGGCACCAAGTGGTCTATAAATACCGCCTGGGAGGGAGGGTCCATGACGCGCAAAAAAAGCGAAAGCCAGAGTGCGAATATGAAGAAGCAGATATCCCCGACAAAAAGAATAGCCGTCCGGGGGGCAAATTGTTTCATACGTAGTAATATACAATACAACTTATGGAGGATTTGACTAGTTTCAGCCACAACAGGAACCCCGGCGCTTTGGGCGATGCTGTCACTCCTGCCATAACAGGACGTCGGAAAAAAATCTTGTTTGTCATCACCAAATCCAACTGGGGCGGCGCCCAACGCTATGTATATAACCTTGCTACTACCCTACCGAAAGACCAGTTTGAGGCGGTGGTTGCTTTTGGAGGAACTGGCGCGGCGCATACTAGCCCGGGCGAGCTACATGCGAAACTCGCGGCTGCAGGCATTCGTACGATCGAGGTCCCAACCTTTGCTCGTAACGTATCGTTTGGCAATGATATAAAATCGCTCGGTATACTACACGATATTTTTAAAGCAGAGAGACCGGATGTAGTACACCTCAACTCATCTAAAGCAGGGGGCGTTGGGGCACTCGCCGCTCGGCTCGCAGGCATACCCAACATCATCTTCACTTCGCATGGACTGGTGTGGGATGAGGACAGAAACCCCCTCAGTACATTTCTTATATATATCTTTTCTCAACTCACCTTTTTGCTGTGCCACCGCATTATCCTCATTTCAAAAGATAATTATGCTCGCGCGCGCGGCTTATTTGGTGGCGAGAAATATGTGTTCATCCCCAACGGCTTACCAATCCTTGAGTTTGAATCACGCGAACGAGCACAAACCGAACTTCAATTACGTGCCGGGCTGCATGTTGAGGATACAGCCTCTTTTTGGATAGGTACTATTGCAGAGCTCACCGCCAATAAAGGTCTCACCTACCTCATTGATGCAGCCAAACTACTTGCCGAACAAGGAAAGAACTTTCAGTTATGTATCATTGGCGGTGGCGAGGAGGAGAAGGTACTGAAAGCGCACGCAGCACGACTCGGGTTGCAAAAGCAAATACATTTCCTTGGATTTGTCTCCGATGCCTCTCGCTTTATGAAAGGTTTTGACTGCTTCGTACTATCCTCAGTTAAAGAGGGCTTACCGACGGTACTTCTTGAGGCAGGCCAGGCACAGATTCCTGTTGTCGCTACCAACATCCCGGGGGCACGCGACATTATTGATGATGCAGTGAGTGGTCTGTTAACCAAAGTAAAAAATCCGAAAGATATGGCGCAAAAAATCACCACCCTCATTGACACTCCTCATCTGTGCACCTCTTTGGCGCAGCAGTTGCACGCCAAAGTCACGAGCACTTTTTCACTCGAGAAAATGGTGCACGAGACAGCGAAATTGTATTAAGTTTTAGCGTACGTAGAACGACTTGATAATCGTGTTAGCGACCGTTTGTGCTTGCGCGTTTGAATACTCAAACTGCAATTCATACGTATTGTTCCCTACAGTAAAGAACTGATCGATTTTGGTGAAACCTGATTGTGCGTCAGTAATGAGACGTTGATTAGAAGTCACGCCGGCGACCATTGTTTTAGAGGTAGTAATTTTTTGCTGTGCAGGACCAGCGGTGTCTTTTATCACCTGATTCACTGCGATATATCCATAGAGAATATGGTTGGTGCCTTGTATCGCGTACACTCCAAGCTCGAGCGCTTGCGTCCCACCGGTCGTATAGGTTTGAGCTAATTCTTGGCTAATGGTTAGGTTTGAGGGGTACGAAAAGCCAAAACCGAGTTTTTCGTTATAGTACTGTTTTTTGGTTGTAGTAGTAGAAGTAGTACTGGGTTTTTTGGTCCCACTAGTGGTTGGCTTTGCTGCCGAAGGAGTAGGCTGCGCCGGTTGAGTTGTTGTACCCGCCGTAGGAATTGGTAATTCAGTCACCAGCACAGGCTCTTTGCGCATAAACCACCACACCCCAACCACTGCGATAAGAATAATAATGAGCATCCATATGCGCCCGTTGGATTTAAAATTTTTCATACCTCTATTAAACCATGAGTTTTAGTGGTCATAGCCGCCAGAAAACTCGCGGTTCATAGCGTCGCGATGTGCGGCACGCGCATACGCCGCCATACCCGAGACCATACCGAGCGCAAGAAATTCAGCAAAGAGGTGCGAACCACCATAACTCATAAACGGCACTGTGGTGCCCGTTACAGGGAGCACCCCCAAGTTAATCCCCACATGGAGCGTGAAGTGTGCGACCAAATAACTCAATACGCCGATGGTAAAAAGAGTCTCAAAGTTAGAAGCCCCGCGCGGCGCGAGCATAAGGAGCCGCCAAAAAATAATGGCATACAGCAAGAAGGCCAAACAAATACCCAAAAATCCCCACTCCTCTGCATATGCAGCGAAAATAAAGTCCGTTTGGTATTCAGGCAGGAAGCGTAACTTCGACTGCGTGCCGTACCCTATCCCCTTACCCCACAACTCGCCGGAGCCCACCGCGATAGTCGATTGATATACGTTGTAGCCCGAACCATAAATATCGTGTGTGGGGTGCACAAACGTCATGATGCGCTGGCGCTGATAATCATGAAAACCAAAAAACCACAGACCCGTGAACCCTACTACACCAACCATAACAACACTCAAAAGATGTTTTTGCGAAATGCCCGAGAAGAGCACCATCCCAAGCCAAATGAGACCCACTATAATAGCACCGCCAAAGTCTGGCTGTACCGCGACCAACACGAACACTAACCCTGCATATACGCCTGAAACAAGAATGTGTCTGAAATTTTTAATTTCAATATGGCGACGAGAAAAATATTTCGCCAAGAGAATGATGAGTGCAAGTTTTACAAACTCGGCAGGCTCGATACCAAGACCGCCCAGAGAGAGCCAGCTGCGAGCACCCTTCACTGCGGTACCCAGCGCAAGCAGAAAGATGAGTGGCACGATAAGTACGCCAAAGATAGTAACTGCGACTCCACTTTGGCGCAAAAACCGCCAATCCACTTGAGAGGCACCAAAGAATATTAGGACACTTAAAAAGAGCCACACAACCTGTCGCTCAAAAAGCGGGTCGCTCGAACCCCACGAGTGCATAGTGAGAAGCCCAAGACCCACCAAAGCGAGTGCTGCGCTAAAACATATCCAATCGATTGCGCTTTTTTTCGTAGAGAGCCTCACAGCTCTACTCTACCTAAAATGACGGCAGAATGGTAATTTCTGTGCGTGCAATATTAAAAGCAGCCGTGGGCCAGGTGAAGGTCACATTTTCAGAGCCTTTGTGTGCGATGGTTGGCACAACACTTTTCGAAGCTGCGCGCGCTACACCCTCAGTATCATAGAGAATAGCTATGAGCGTGACATTGGGCGCATCAAAAATGGAGTTATTTTCAATCGTCGCATCAAGCCGCATGCCATCGCCTGAAAGTTGCTGGCGCGCTACTCGCAGTGCTGGGACACTTGCGGGGTCTACTTGCTGCCACACCAGAGGCACACTCCCGTTGAATGAAAATTCAACATGAGCCACGGTGCGATTCCCCACATCAACCATCGGCTCGACAATAGGTACCGTTTGCACCGGCGGGAGGCTTACGACACCCTTCTTTTCAACCACTAACTTATTGTTGGTGTCGTAGACTTGAAATATATATTGTGCGTTTTTCACTCCTGCACTTGGGTTACTGTTTTCTATGTAGGCCGCAAGTGTATAGATGTTTGGCGCGCCGTTTTGGAAACCGCGCGACCACTTCACGCGCGGCGCGCTAGCAAGATCTTGGCACAACAGTGAGCAGGTGCCTCCGCAATCGATGCCCTGTTCGGTGCCATTTTGCGTATTATCAAAACAGGTTGGTGGCGCGTTAAAAAACTTCAGCCACACAAAAACGATAACAATCACAGAAAGAGTAGTGATCGTTACTGCATATATAACTCGCCGACGCCCACTCCACGACAATTGCATGGCCCTATTGTACCGCTTTTTATAAAAAAGTTTTTAGATTTTAGACCCTCTGTTCTGGCGGCTAGCTACTCTCCCAGCCGGTAAAGGCTAGTACCATCGCCGCAAGCGAGCTTAACTTCCGTGTTCGGAATGAGAACGGGTGTGTCCCCGCCGCCAAGCCACCAAAACACAAGGTCTAAAATTAGGTAAAAATATATTGCTAAACAACAAATTATTGCGATTCTCAAACGACTCCCTCACAAGAGGAGGAAACTCGATCGATTAGTACTCCTTTGCTCAACACATTACTGTGCGTACACATAGAGCCTATCAACGTGATCATCTCTCACGGATCTAATAATGATTACTTATCTTTAAGCCGGCTTCGCGCTTAGATGCTTTCAGCGCTTATCCAATCCCGACATAGCTACCCAGCAGTGCCCTTGGCAGGACAACTGGTACACCAGTGGTCAGTTCACTCCGGTCCTCTCGTACTAGGAGCAAATCTTATCAATAATCGACGCCTGCAGTAGATAGGAGACCAACCTGTCTCACGACGGTCTGAACCCAGCTCGCGTATCACTTTAATTGGCGAACAGCCAAACCCTTGGGAGCTTCTCCACCCCCGGGATGTGATGAGCCGACATCGAGGTGCCGAACTGTGCCGTCGCTATGGACGCTTAGGCACAACTAGCCTGTTATCCCCAGAGTAGCTTTTGTCAGATAATCTTCCACCGCGTCTAATACGGATGGTCGGTTCACTATGTCCTACTTTCGTACCTGCTCGACATTTACGTCTTGCAGTCAAGCACCCTTATGCCATTACGCTATCGGCACGGTTTCCATTCGCGCCTAGGGTACCTTAATGAACTCCTCCGTTACTTTTTAGGAGGATAGCGCCCCACTAAAACTGCCTACCAGATACTGTCTCTACACGGTTTTGTCGTTGCAGGTTAGTACATACAATCTCACAGAGTGGTATTTCACTGACGAGTAGATCACAGCCAAAACCATGACCATCAAACCTCTCCCACCTATGCTACGCAGTAAGACCATATGCACAATATCAAGCTACAGTAAAGCTTCTGGGGTCTTTTCGTCTATCTGCAGGTAACCGGCATCTTCACCGGTATTGTATTTTCACCGAGCTGTTCTCCGAGACAGTTCCCCAGTCGTTACACTATTCGTGCGCGTCTGAACTTACCAGACAAGGAATTTCGCTACCTTAGGACGATTATAGTTATCGCCGACATTCACCAGGGCTTATATCAGTCACCCATACCCATTGCTGAATATGAACACCAATATTTGACCTTCTGGCATTGGTCAAGTGTCACCCCCTATACATCCCCTTACGGGTTCGCAGGGAGCTGTGTTTTTGATAAACAGTCGCCAGGGAATCTTTCGCTGCGGCCCTGATTGCTCAGGGCAGGCCTTATCGCTAACTTACGGCCGCTTGTTTGCCGAGTTCCTTGGAGAACACTCACTCGTTCGCCTTACTCTTCTCGAGCAGATCACCTGTGTCGGTTTGCGGTACGGTCGTACGCATGCTGAAGCTTAGAAGTTTTTCTTGGCAGGCTCTTCGCTGACATCCACCCCGCGAACGGGGCGTACTCTGCGAGCTCGATTGTTGCATTAAAGCAGCACACCGGATTTTCCTGGCGTACCAATCTTTGCTTACTGACGTCAATCCAATAAGACGCGTCAACTTATATCCTGCGTCACTCCATCGCACATGCGCCGGTTAGGGAATATTAACCCTATGTCCATCGCCTCCGGCTCTCGCCATCGGCTTAGGCCCGACTAACCCTTCGCTGATCACCGTTGCGAAGGAAACCTTGATCTTTCGGCGTGCGGGGATCTCACCCGCATTGCGGTTACTTGTGCCTGCATTCTCACTTCTCTACGCTCCACTATGGGTCACCCCTTTAGCTTCATTGCGAAGAGAACGCTCTCTTACCGCTTGATCGATGCGAACATCAACCAAGCCCTCAGTTTCGGTACCATGTTTAAGCCCCGATTATCTTTGGCGCAGAATCTCTCGATGAGTGAGCTGTTACGCTTTCTTTCAAGGATGGCTGCTTCTAAGCCAACCTCCTCATTGTCTAAGAAATTCCACCTCCTTGTGATGCACTGAACATGGATTTTGGGACCTTAACTTGAGATCTAGGACTCTTCTCCTTTTGACCAGTGGAGCTTAGCCCCCACGGTCTAACTGCCGTATAACATAGTCGGTATTCGGAGTTTGATAGGATTCGCGAGATTTCTCCCTGTCGAATCCTTCCAGTGCTCTACCCCCAACTATCAATACATACGACGCCAGCCCAAAAGCTGTTTCAGAGAGAACCAGCTATTACATTGTTCGATTAGCTTTTCACTCCAACCCACAGGTCATCCGAACGTTTTGAACGGCGAACCGGTTCGGGCCTCCAGTGTGATTTCTCACACCTTCACCCTGCCCATGGGTAGCTCACAATGCTTCGGGTCTATTGCGTACGACTAACGCGCTATTCACACTCGGTTTCCCTTCGGCTCCGGACTCATCGTCCTTAGCCATATGCCGCACACAATAACTCGCAGGCTCATTCTTCAATAGGCACGCCGTCGAGGATTTGCACCCTCTTCGACTCCTTGTAGACATATGGTTTCAGATCTATTTCACTCCCCTCTCGGGGTTCTTTTCACCTTTCCCTCACGGTACTAGTTCACTATCGGTCAATGAAAGTATGTAGCCTTACCGGTTAGTTCCGGCAGATTCACCCGAGCCATTCGTGTCTCGAGTTACTCAAGGACAATTAAAAAGTTGCATTGTTTTCGCCTACAGGACTTTCACCTTCTAGGGTGTCGCTTCCCAGCGACTTCGGCTAACGCTGCAATTTGTAACTTTTTTCCGCTCGAAGCGGATATAATTGCCTTACAACCCCCTAGATAATAGACATTGGAAATGAGTTACCTCACGTCCAACATCTACTCTCCAGAGTTTGGGCTTCTTCGTGTTCGCTCGCCGCTACTAACGAAATACACTTGGTATCTTTTCCTCCAGGTACTGAGATGTTTCACTTCCCTGGGTTTGCTTCCCGTATTACTACGGGATCCTAAAAATTTCTTTCTAGTGAGTTTCCTCATTCGGACATCTCCGGATCGAAGGTAGCTTGGCACCTCCCCGAAGCGTATCGCCGCCACGCCGCGTCCTTCATCGCCTTTCATTGCCTAGGCATCCACCATACGCCCTTAACGTTTCCTCTCTCTTGTGAAGGAGAAAGTATTCCTGCCTCGACTTAACTTCGAGTCAAGGCGGGCGTTTAAGAACCGCAATAATTTGTTGTTTCTATACAATATTTTTTACCTTCCACTTACACAGAGCTGAAAAGACCCAGATGGGAAATTTCTCTGCGCAGTGGCTTTCAGTTGTCAAAAATCAAATTTCTACCGAACGTTTCCAAATAAAAAGCCGCCTTCTTGCGAAGCGGCCGGATACCCTCATCGGGTTACCGTCCTACTCCTTATGGGTGCTTTACCGTCTGTAACATATTCGGTACTAGGGAGTATATAGGAGTACTACTATAGTGTCAAACAGCAATTTCCTGGGGACAAAAGGGCGAAAAAAGCCTGCAAATATAAAGAAAAAGACCCCGTTCTTTAGGGGTCTTTTTCGAGAGAAAAACTAAGGTTTTTACTGCCTACGGCGAGACTGCATCTCTTCGCGGGTGCGCTCAATGAAGCGAGCTGCCGCTTCCTGACCACCCAAGCCAAAGGCGAGGCCGAAGGCAAGCGCGAGCGCAACAACTACGCCAGTGAAAAGTGTCTGGAGAATAGTCGTAGCGATCTGGAGTTGAGTCAATGCTGCGAGTACCGCAAAGATCCAAATTGCCCAGCGGGCGAGCGTACCGACAAACCCTGCCGACACGATACCTGCTGCACGAGCTGAACCAGCAATAACTCCCTCAGCTATCTGTGCGATGACTGCACCAACCAAAAGGATGAGGACTGCAACGATAACGTTCGGCAGGTACCCCAGCACTATCTGTTGGAGGAAGTAACTCACCTGTGAAAGACCCATCACCTGGAGCGAAGCCAAAAGGAAAACGAGGATAACAAACCACTTCACCAGTGCGCCTACGAATGCGCCCGAGTCGAGATGATATCCTGCGCGTGCAACAACTTCATCAACACCTGCTTGCTTGAGCGCATGATCAACACGCACCGCACGAATAGCTTCTGCCACGACCCAGCCGAGCCATGTGGCAATAAACCAACCAATAAGAAAAACGATAACCGCGAACAAGAACGCAGGGAGAAAGTTCACACTGTTCCACAGCAGCTGATAAAACGACTGCTGTAGGGCGCTTACTCCGTTTGACACAATCATAGACAAAGCGAATAAATAATGGCGTTTAAATCGACACTACTATTGTACCAAGCTACTACTGTGCCGCTAGTTGCTGTGTGGATAGCAGCTGTGGTGTTATTTCAGCCCAATGTTGAGCCGATCGAGCACGATAGAGTGCGGATAGTCGATAACATCACGCACCAACTTATCGTTCATATTGAGGCGATAATAAAAATTTTCGCTTGAAAGGAGCGCGTAGCGAATCTCTTTTCCTATTTCTGCCTCGAGCGAACGGATGCGTTCGCGCAACTGACGCTCCTTTACTTTGTCGCCAATAAGGAGGATATCGAGTCCTTCATCCCACTCCCCCATGAAAATTCCGGAGAGAATAATCATGCGCAGGGTACCAACTCCACGCAGTCGCTTCACGATATCGTTTGCACGTTTAGGCGCATTGAGTAAAAGATTTTGCATAGCAGCAGTATACGCAAACTTTGAGCTGAGTATGAACCGTACTCCCTTACCGCGAGTGGATCGCTCGACCATTTGTGCATGTTGCAGTGTCGTTATCTCACGACGAACTTCAGCCTCGCCTACCCGACTGCGCTCTGCTATATCTGCCAAGGTAAACGATTGACGCGGATTAAATAAAAAAAGTCGCAAGACTTTTACGCGTGCCGCGCTACCAAAAATTTTTTCCAATCCATCCATACCTGCCATACTGCAATAATCTCGTGCATTCTACCAAAAGCCTTTGCGCCGCCTAGACTAGACAAGTGAAAAAAGAGAATGCCCGGCTATGAAAAAGCCAGGCGAATGTGGAGGGAAGAAAGAACGATGGGTGCGGCGGAGGGGACGGAAATTCTGAGATAAAGAAAAAAGAAAGAGCTGGGTTGGATGACAGAGGTGGTGTGAGCGTGTGTGGTGGTACAGAGGCTCGAAGAAGGTGGCACCGTTTGGAGTTGGTACTCTTCTAGGTTTTACCCTCAGACCTCCGCTGTCAGTCCTGCCTGCCGGCAGGCAGGCCGTCCATCTTTTACCACTCCCCTGCTCTGGTTAAGGTTTGTTAAAAAAACAAAAACCTTCTGCCCTGGGCAGAAGGTTTTTGTATATTTTTTCTCAATCCCTCGCTTCGCTCGGGATTTCACTCTTTATTGGTTCGCGAGGCGAACTATTTGAGTTCAACTTTACCGCCGGCTGCTTCGACTGCCTTCTTGAGTGCCTCTGCATCCTCCTTCTTCATGCCTTCCTTGAGCATAGCTGGAGCTGCATCAACGAGATCCTTAGCCTCCTTGAGACCAAGACCAAGCGCGTCCTTAATAGCCTTGATAACCTGAACCTTCTGTGCGCCAGCATCAGCAAGCTGCACATTAAATGAGGTCTTTTCCTCAGCTGCCTCACCAGCACCAGCGCCCGGAGCTGCGACTGCGACTGCTGCCGCAGAAACACCCCAGTGTGCCTCGAGTGCCTTCACGAGCTCGTGGAGCTCAAGCACAGACATCTTCTCAACCGAAGCAACGATGTCCTTGAATTTTGCAGGGAGCTCTGCCTTAGCTTCTGCCGGAGCAGCTGCTTCAACTTGAGCTTCCATTACTGTTTCATCTGCCATATATTCTCTTCTTAGATTTGCCTAAGTTAACTTAGGCGCCTTTTTCAGCTTTCGCGTTGAGTACCACTGCGAAGCGCTGCAAAGGACTATTAATAAGTTGTACAAATTGTGCACGCAATGTTTGCATGCCCGGGATTGCCGCTATCGACTTTATCTCGCTTGCGCTCACATACGTGCCCCCAAAGACACCACCCGCAAATGCGAGTTGCTCTGGAAACTTTTTAACGAAAACTGCGAGCTCGCGTGCAGGCGCCAATTCATCTGTGCTGTACGCGACAGCGATTTCACCATCAAGCTGTGGCATATCGCCTTGGAATCCAGCTTCGGTGAATGCGCGCTTGATTAAAGTCTTCTTAGCGACCGAGTACCCAACCTCGCTCGAGCGGAGTGCTTTGCGCAACTCACTCTGTTCGTTTACCGGTAACCCTTTAAATTGTGCGAATACGATTGTCTTAGAATCGCGAGCGATGTCGCCCATCTTCGCAACAATTTCTTCTTTCTTTTGTCGTGTAATTGCCATACTATTTCGTACGTTATATGTCCCAAGATGGGACTTCGCGAAACTATTGTTTCGCTCAGGGCGTGCAGTTCGACCTGCCTCGCCTTGACGGTGAGTCAAGGCGGGCCTCAGAAGGCTGTCTTTTGGACAATTAACCTCTTCAACTTTCGTTTCAGAGTACCCTCTTTCTTTGGCCCTAATGGATGAAAATTACCGTGGTTGAGCGATATTGTCAACAGGCGACACTGCGGGCCCTATCAAGATTGCCACCGCAAACGCAAGAGCAATAATCATGCAGAACGCAAAGAGAAACATTGCGAACGTTTTTGTAAAATAGCGTTTCATACTATAGACCGCGCTCGTATGCCTCTATGACGCGCACGAGATCTGGATCACTTGCTAGTATAGCAGGATCTGTCTTGCGTAAATCTGCTACATACACCTCAGCGCTCTTCGGGTCGCCAATAGTGAGATAGAGTTGAGCCAACACTAACTTCGGTCGACTGAGCGCTGGCACCAGCTTGTGATACTCCTCCATCACCCCTATCGCATCTTTAAAATACAAGAGTGCTTCGTTACCGCTTTTTGCTTCAGATGCAGCCACAATATCGGCATTCACCAAGAGATACCACGCTTCGGAGCGCAGCGGTGACAATTGACGCGCGCGGTTCGCCACGGTCGCTTGGAACACCAAGTTAGGTTCAACTCCCTGTGGCGCCAAATCGAGTACTTGCGACAGATCGAGCGCGCTGCGCGCGTCGTAGTTATAGCGGTTATAAATATCAACCAACAAGTTTGCGTTCACCGCATACACCGCCCGCAGTGCGTCACCAGAAAGCAGGTGTTGCTGCTGATTCACATACATATCTTCAATCTCATGCCCGTACTCTAAATTCATATAGGTGTGTTCATTGAAGCCGCGCTGTAGTGCACCCACTGAGCGGTTCACATCGCTGACGTGATAGAGATAGGCTTCGATGAGTGCTCGATTAGCAACAAACGGTTTGTACACTACTGGGTATAGCGTGCACAGTACCACCACAGCGAGCACTACTCCCCCCATAGCACGAAGAGTAGTAAACGAGAGGTTGCGCACCTCTCCTCCAACACCCTCCACAGCTGCAAAGAAAAGAAGCAGCATAAAGAGTGTGAGCGGGATATCGAACGCGAAGAATACTTGGACCGCATATACCAACCCAGCAAGTGCTATATATGCATACGCTTTACCGCCACTTTGCCATCGACGGTACGCACCCAAAATAAGGAGGGTCACAATCGCGCCATACAGTGCAAAGCCTCCTATGCCAAACTGCGCAAAATAGTCGAGGTAGGCATTGTGCGAACGGTCAAACCACTCTTCGGTAAGTTTCGTCGGGTCATAGATGCGATCAAACAATTGCGTTACATGTTCTGCGCCCACACCAGCAATCGGTCGCTTAAATGCTTCAGTTACAATTCCATTCCAGACAAATAGGCGGCTTGCCACGGTCGCGTCAGTAAACGAAAGTTGAGCCAAGCGTTTTACTGGTTCAAAGTTTGAGTGTGCAAGTGGGCCGCGCAGTGCAGCTCCCGCTATGAAGAGAACAGCCAGAGCGCACAGAGCAATCCGGGCGTACAGTCGCGTGCTAGCACCTTTCGCAAAGGAGCTATATGCGAGCGAAACGAGTGCCGCAGCCAAGAGGCCAAGCATAACGCCGCGCGTTGCAGTGAGGAGTGCTACCAAAAACTGCACGGTAGCAAGACCAAGTAGCACGCGCGCATAAGTCCCGCGCGCATAATATTGGGTTCGCAGCCACAGTGTTGTAAAACCAGCGAGCGCCAGGAAAGCTCCGAGATACCCGGGGTTCCCAAAGAATCCGCTGACGCGCTCACTAGACTGGGGTAAAAATGGGACAGCAAAACCCGCCACACCCCCAACCCATTGCAGGAGACCTGCGAGTGCTGAAAGAGATGCTGCGCTCGTGATGACCAGCAACACTCTTTTCCAAAACACATCATCTGCTACCAGTACTGTTATATAGAAAAGTGCGACGAGGATGGTGGACATCAAGAGTCCGTCGCCGCGCACCATTAAGCCCCAAAAACTTTGATAAAAATCAATCCCAAAAAATGAGGTTATATACTCAACAGCCAAAAGCCCGCCAGGCAGCCATGTTTGCCAACGCTTAAGTCGTGACCAATAAAACCCTTCTCCACACAAAGCACTAAAAACAAAAAGAGCTACCGCAACAATACCAATAGTCTCAATAAAAAATGTTTTTGGCGCCACCGCTGGGAAGTAAAGGCCGTTTATAAAAATGAGCGGCGCTATTCCTATAGCAGCGACAGTCCAAGGCAAAAGCGTGCGCGCCCAAATGGCGGCGGTGTGTAAAAAATGTTGCTTCTTCATGGAGCTCACTATACCACCACTCCCTCATACACACTATGCGAAAATACAAAAAACCCTCTGCTTAAAGCAGAGGGTTTTTTGTTAGGTTTCCCTACTAACCGAAACTCGTGAGAGTTTGATTAGAAGTTCGCCGTGTAGCTGTATGAACCGTCAGTGAGGTTCTTGAGCAAGTAACCGTTAGTCCAGTCAGATGACGAGGTGCTGTGATTAGAAGCAGACTTGTCAGACCAAACGTAGTTGTTTGTTGCTACAGAAGCCGCGGTACCGTTCGCAGTTGCACTTGAGTCAACTGAAGCAAAGCGGACTGAGACTGATGCACCAGTTACCCATGCGCCGATAGTGGTTGCGCGAAGAACGAAGGTCTTCGTTTGGCCAGCACCGACCTTGATAACCTGAGTTGGGGTAATCGCGAGGACGCCACCGTTGGTGCTCGTTGCGGTGTTAAGCGCAGTCGAGGTGTCAGCTGTGTCGTAGAGCGACCAGTTGTTGATTGCGAGGCTCGAGGTCGAGACTGCGAATGACAACTTGTTGATCTCGATGTCACCTGCGGCATCAGCCGTAACGGTGAAGCGGAAGAGGTCTGAACCACTTGTTGGAGCCGCATTTGATGAGTAGCTCTGACCAGCGAAGGTCGGAACTGACTTGCGAACAACCAAGAGGCCGTAACCACTCACGTTGTTTGAGTTGAGGTCAGATGCTGCGAATGCAGAGGTCGTAGCGCTACCTGATGAGTCAAGAGCTTGGAAGCCGTTGACACGATCAATGTATGCCTTGACTGCTGAACCCGAGATACTGTTCTGGCTGTCTGCCGCTGCGAGAGATGCGTTGACATTAAGATCAGCAGAGCCGTTCATAGGAACGTAGAACGAGAGACCGGTGAAGGTCGCCGTTGCATACGGATCCGTAGCTGGGGTTGAGAGCGTAAGAGCCTGAGTCATCGTCTGTGTAGTACCGTTGCTGTCCTTGTAGGAAAGTACAACGTTGTTTACAGCTGAGACCACACCGTTTGGAACCTTAACAAGAAGCTTCGTCACCGTGTAGGCAGAGTTGCTTGCTGAGAAGGTGTAGTTACCAAGCGGAAGTGCTGCACCGCCACCAACGACATTCTTCGCAACTGGGTTGCTTGAACCGTTAGCACCGAAGAGTGAGCCTGAACCAACCGTCATGGTCTGGAGAGTAACATCGCCAGAGACCGACGCGGTGATACCTGACTGTGCACCAGTTGCAGAGGTCGATGTCTTAAGTGTGCCTGTAACAGTTGCTGCGTTTGAAAGCAGGTCTGCAAACACATTAATAGTCTTAGTCTGTGAAGCTGCGAGTGTGAAGTTCACCGAGAAGGTGTTCGTGCTTGCTGCTGGCGAAGTGATAGGCGTACCGATGGTTACACCGTTCTCATCCTTAAGGGTGAGGTTGGTGATACCAGTGTTCGATGAAAGGCTTAGCGCAATCGTGTTGACGTTAAGACCTTCAGTTGCACCTGCTGCGAGGGTGAATGCACCAATCTTAGCGCCAGAAGTACCAGCGATAAGGGTTTGGTTACTGTAACCAGTGTACTTCGTCGCGGTAAGCGCTGAAGATACGATACTTACAGAGTTTGCACCAACGTTAGCTGATGGAACATTTGCTGAGTTAAGTGACGACTGACCCTGTGCATTACTGCTACCTGCGATGAGGTAGATGATTGCGGTCTCGTTGTTCGAGAGGTTAGTCGAGGTTGAGGTCTTAGCATCAGCGTAGATGTCGACGTGTACAGTCTGACCAGCTGGAAGGATCATTGACGAGCCGAGGCTGAAGTCAGTTGCGCCTGTGTAAGAAGAGCCGCTAGTGCCTTCAGCGATGTCCTTGGTTGAACCAACCTGAACACCGTTGACGAACACTTTACCGTTCTTAAGACCACCGTTGTGTACGCTGGTATCAGCGATAACGTAGAGGTCCATGACCTTCGTTGCTTCACCTGAAGCAAGCATGTCAAACGATGCCCACTTAACATTCGTTGCACCTACTGACACATCGTTAACTGGAGAGCTTGGGCTCTTGGTTGAAGATACACCTGATGAACCACTTACGTAGTTAACCGTGATGGTACCTGCGTTAACTGCGCCGAAGGTCGTAGCGTTCTTCGTAGGAAGAAGCGGCTGGTTGAGCTGTGAGTCAACAAACATCGCGTCGCTTGAGCGCTGGAGAGAAAGCTGAATAGTGCGGTTAGCACCACCAACGATATCACCGAGCACCTTGATGACGTGTGACTGTGTTGAGAGCTTAAGCGGATTAGCTGAAAGGTCGAACGTGATGCTGCGATCTGCAGAAAGCGAAGCGACCGTCGAGCCTACCTGCGTACCATCAACATAGAGTGCGAGGTTGGTGACTGCTGATGCGTCGATAGAACCGAGGTTCGTAAAGCGCATAGACTTAAGCCATACCGGGTTTGTTGAAACAGAAACATTGTTCTGCCAGAGCACGTAGCCAGCCTGTGGGCTAACTGAGGTGTCTGCTGGAAGAGTCGTGTTGCTGAAGTCAACGGTTGCGAGCGTAGCCTGCGAGATCATCTGGAAACCAGAGTTGATCGGGAAGGTGGTTGCGCTGTTAAGCGAACCTGATGCTGCAACATTCGTGAGGCTTACGCCAAGCTGCTGACCTGAAGTACCGCTTGCAATGTCTGCGCGGACTGCAACTACGTACGTCGCACCTGGCTGAACAGTGAAGAGGCCTGCTGCATTCGTAAACGAGAATTGCGAATTGCTGATTCCCGCTGAGTCAGTGAGGCGTACTACACCATTGTAGAGGTAGACGTTGTTAATAGTTTGGTCGTTGCTGACACCGATGCGGTTAAAGGTAAGACCAGTAACCGTGATAGGTGCTGACGATGGGTTGGTGAAAGCAAACTCGCCGATGTCACCAATAGCCTGACCAGTGACGAGCACTGAATTCATTGGTGAGGTTGCTGCGAGCATGACCTTAAGGCCAGTGCCTGAAGTGGTCGTACCACCGGTGTTACCACCAGTGTTGCCGCCGGTACTACCTGTGCAGAGGCTGTTAAGCTTTGCGCGAGTAGATGGGCCAACGAGACCAAGTGCACTGATACCATTTGCGGTCTGGAACTTCATGACCGCTGCCTTTGTAGCAGGACCGAATGAAGTAGTCTCCATGCCTGGTGAACCTGCGCCTGAAGCTGCAACCATGGTTGAAGCATTCATGTTAAGGAACTGCTGGAGTGCCTTAACATCTGCGCCAGTAGAACCTACTTGGAGGGTGCGTGACCATGTGAATGGGCATACGCCGCCAGTAGTAGTGGTGCCCCCTGTCGAGCCGCCCGTTCCCGGGGTAGCCTGACCGTTGAGAGCCGCTGAAACATTGTTGATCGTTGCTTGATCAGCACCGAAAGCCGTCAGCATGCCCAGAATGCTCTGGATTTGCGTCTGACTGAGCGCTGCTGCGCGAACCGGCATCGTTGCCCCGAGCATAAGCACGAGAGCTACTGCAACGCCAGCTGCGACTGCGACGAGTCGAGATGAACTCTGAGTAATAGTCATAATTAAGAATTCGAACGATTAATAATTACTGATAAACAAGGTTAGTAATTACGAACAAATTCTACCTGCATACTCTGGTCGCGCATTGAGGTGCGTGTCCTCTGTTGTATTTCGTAAAGAAATTGAGGAAGGCGCACGACAAGCGGTAGTAGATATGCGCTGGTAGCCAAGAAAGGAAGTGGAGTATCTGTCATAAGCAACCGTAGAGGGACAAAGAATTTCTGTATGCGTGTAACGAACATATAGACGCGAAAAGCACACGCTTCTTTCAGCGCCTTTTTGAATCCACAAACGGACGTGTTATTCGATTGTCAAAGATCGTTTCGTGCTGCCCTGTCGGTCGTTTCTGTATTCCTATTTAGTATAGGTGGAGAGCAGCTATAACACCAAAAATCCCCTGTGGACAACGGTAAATTGCCACCCCCACAACCTACACCATAACCCCCCTCGGGTCAACGCTATAAGATGTATAAAAAATGAGCTACGCAGGGACGTATTGGCTCCAGCGGCGCTCCCCCACCTTCTTAATAAGACCCTGTCGGATGAGGTCTGCCAGTTCTCGTTGGATAGTCTTTTCGCTACACCCTTTAATTTCAGCATCTGGTAGCTGGCAAATGTCCTTTATAGAAACGCTTAGCTTTGCTCGTATAAAGGCTAATATAATAGCTTGTCTGGTTTGTTGTCCTTTAGAAATACTCTGTCCTTTTTCGGCACTTTTGTCCTTTATAATCGGTTGGAGTTGGTGCACCTCCGAAAGCGCGCTCGCCATAGGGGCGAGGGTATCACTGGAAGAGAGCGGGATAGCAAAATCGCTCACGCTTACAAATGGCGAGAGTCGGGCTCCCGCGTCGAGCTTTTGTGCCAACTGTTGATACTCATTAATGAGAATAGCTGTTGTCTCTTGGGTTATGCCATTTCGGGTTGCGAGTAAACGCGTTTGCGTAATGAGTGAAAACACCAACGCAAGGACCTCCTGCATGGTGGCAATATCTGCCACCATGTTTGCTATCACGCCAGGTAAGGCGGCTGCCTGTTCACGCAGCGTGTAAAAGTCATCTACTACATCTTCCGGCGCGTGCTTAGCGAGCACTGCAAGCACATGCGCGATACGCTCACCTTTAAGGAAACAAAAGTACCAATCGCTACGTCCTTTAAAAAGACTTGATTTTAAAGCAAAATTATGGAAGTTGTCAGATATTTCAGACATATGTTTTGTCCTATGTGAGTCTTATATAGTCTTAAAGACTCTATACGACACTTGTATAAGACGTATGTCGTATAGGGTACCACGCGCAGGGCCGCTGTAAAACTACCCTGCACATTGGGACTATATTTGATATGATTGTAAAGAAAAAATGGCTAAGAAAAACGCTAAAAAGGATAAGGATCGAAAACCCGCTCTCCCACAAGAAACGAAGCGTGCCATCGTAGTTATTATGTTAGCAATCGTGGGCGTCTTCTTATTGCTTGCAGCATTTGGTGCTGCGGGTGTTGCCGGGAGCGACACGTATCACCTTTTTGACTATCTATTAGGCGTTGGATACTTCTTGCTCCCAATACTTTTTTTCGTACTCGCTGGCGGAGCGCTTAAAGAAGAATCAACTGGTTTTACACTCACCAAAGGGATTGCCAGCTTTATATTTTTTATCGCAGGGCTCGGGTATGTAGATATTGTCGCAGGGCGTGGCGGACTTTTGGGCGACCTTATCGCCAACCCCGCAACTCACTACTTTGATATATATGGAGCACTGGTGCTTTTAGGTGGCCTCTCACTGATCTCACTTTTAGTACTTTTGGAAGGAAAGATATCGCTGGAGCTTTTCGCACTTATTGGCCGTGCAGTTCTTGCGGGCCCGCGCGCGCTCCTGCGCCGTTGGTATCCCCAAGCGGCTACTGAGCCCGCAGTAAGCGGCTTGCCAGAGCGTGATGAAGAAGAGGAAGAGGACGAAGAGGAACCCGAGGATGAACGAGAGGATGAACGCATCGAAGCACCACAGCGCACACCGGTAGTCGCAAGCGCCAAGGAAACACAAGCGAAGCGCTCTGCTGAGGCGCTTAAAGCACTTTTAGGTCAGTATACTCCCCCGCCGCTTTCCCTCTTAGAGCGTGACAAAGGCCGCCCCGGGGTTGGTGACATTAAAGGAAATGCGAATATCATTAAACGCACACTCGCTAACTTCGGGATCACCGTGGAGCTTGATGAAATTTCTATCGGCCCTTCGGTCACTCGCTATGCTATTAAACCTGCCGAGGGCGTCCGTCTGCAGAAAATAGTGTCCCTCCAAACCAATCTTGAGTTAGCGCTTGCTGCTCACCCGGTGCGCATCGAGGCACCTATCCCTGGTAAATCGCTGGTAGGGATCGAGGTACCTAACTCTGCCAAGGTGACCGTGGGTCTTGGGACACTTCTTGAAGCAGCGGAGTTTGCTAACTCACCTAAACCGCTTTTGGTCGCTCTTGGTCGTGACATTGCTGGTAGTAGCCATTTTGCCAATGTCGCTAAAATGCCGCACATACTCATTGCGGGAGCTACCGGCTCAGGCAAATCGGTTACCATTCATGCAGTTATTAACAGCCTCCTGTACCGCTGTGGGCCCCAACAGCTGCGCTTCCTCATGATCGATCCAAAGCGCGTTGAGCTGACGCTTTACAATCGCCTGCCGCACCTTCTCACGCCAGTCATTACTGACCCCAAGAAAGCGATAGCTGCGCTACGCTGGGCGGTCAAAGAAATGGAACGCCGCTACGCCATCCTTGAAGAGGAGCGGGTGCGCGATATTGAGTCATACCATCAAAACGTCCTTGCCCCTGCATTAGAAAAACTACGCACCCAGGGTGAACCGGAAGAGGGTGAAGCCGTACCAGAAGCAATGCCCTATATTGTTGTTGTTATCGACGAGCTCGCGGATATCATGCAGACCTTCCCGCGTGAGCTTGAAGCTGCCATCGTGCGCTTGGCTCAGATGAGTCGCGCGGTCGGTATCCACCTCCTCCTTTCAACGCAGCGCCCGAGTGTAAATGTCATCACCGGTCTCATCAAGGCAAATGTTCCCTCACGTTTAGCACTGCAAGTTGCCTCACAGATTGACTCACGCACCATTCTTGACCAAGGTGGCGCAGAAAAACTGCTTGGTGCTGGCGACATGCTCTATCTCGGAGCAGAAATGGGCAAACCGGTGCGTTTACAGAGCGCCTTCATCAGCGAGGGCGAGGTAAAGAAGGTGACCGACTTTATCTCAAAAAATAACGAAGCAGAAATACCAATAGATATTGGCGCTCAACAAAACGGTAGTGTTGTTGGTCTTGGTGGATCGGCCTTGGGCGGAGGTGACGAGGAAGAAGTTGATGATGATATGTATGAAGCAGCGCGCCAGGCGGTCGTTGAGGCTCAAAAGGCATCAACTTCATACCTCCAGCGTAAGCTACGTATAGGTTACGCACGCGCAGCACGACTTATCGATATTCTTGAAGAACGCGGCGTCATCGGCCCTGGCGATGGCGCGAAACCGCGCGAAGTGCTTGAAAAATCAGGGAGCGCTCCTGAGCCGCAAGGTGAAGAGGTATGAGGAGGCTTATCATAGTAGGTATTGCACTCGTGGTTCTGGGGTATGCGGGGTTTGAAGCGCGGCGTCTTATTGAAGGACCGGTAGTTGAAATCACCTCACCAAAAAATGGCTCAGCAACCTCAACAACGCTTTTAGTCGTCTCGGGCAAAGCACACGATATATCCTTCCTCACGGTTAACGACAAGCCTGCTTTTACTGATGTTTCAGGCCATTTTTCAGTCACCCTTTCGCCCCCGGCAGGGATTGCTATAATCACGGTGGCTGCGGTGGACCGCTTTGGCCGGCACGCGCGCCAGGAGGTCGAGATAGAGGTTCGTAATTATTGTCCTATCAGCTAATTTTCATACCTATGGCAAAGAAAGATACAAAAAGTGCAGCACCCCTGGCAGCAAAAAAGGACACCTCAGCGATCGATGCAGCTATCCGCGAAATAAAAACGAAGTTCGGTGACGAAGCGATCATGAAATTGGGTGAGACACCCAAAGTGGCGGTCGACGCCATCCCCTCTGGCTCTATTGGACTCGACTGGGCGCTCGGCATTGGCGGCTACCCACGCGGTCGTATTATCGAAATTTTTGGTCCCGAATCCTCTGGTAAAACTACTCTTTCACTCCACGCAATTGCCGAAGCACAGAAAAAAAATGGCGTCTGTGCTTTTATCGACGCCGAGCATGCTCTGGACCCTGAGTACGCGCGCAAAATTGGGGTAAAGCTCGACGAACTTCTCATTAGCCAGCCGGACACCGGTGAGCAAGCGCTCGAGATTGTCGAAAGTTTGGTGCGTAGCGGTAAAGTCGACATTATCGTCGTCGACTCTGTCGCAGCGCTTACCCCCAAGGACGAAATTGAAGGCGACATGGGTCAATCACACGTTGGTAAGCAAGCCCGCCTCATGTCGCAAGCGCTACGCAAACTCACCGCCATTACCGCTAAGTCTAAGACGGTGGTTGTTTTCATCAATCAAATTCGTATGCAAATTGGCGTCATGTTTGGTAATCCTGAAACGACGCCAGGCGGTAAGGCGCTAAAGTTTTATACCTCGGTGCGTCTTGATATTCGCCGCATAGCACAAATTAAAAAAGGCGAAGAAGTGGTCGGTGGTCGCCACCGCGTCAAAGTAGTGAAAAATAAAGTAGCCGCCCCCTTCCGCACCACGGAGTTTGACCTTCTCTATAATGAAGGTGTTTCAAGCGAGGGTGAGTTGTTAGCACTTGGCGAAAAATTCGGTTTGGTAAGTAAAAGCGGCGCCTCGTACAGCTATACCTCCAAGGCGGGTGAAAAGGTGGCGCTTGGCCGCGGTTATGATGCCTCACGTACCTTCCTGCGTGAGAATAAAAAGGTAGCTAACGAGCTCTTGCACGGTATCCGCAAAGCGTTTGAGAATGCCGCAGCAGTCAAAATGACCTCAGGAGGGTCCTCTGGTGACGAGGAGTAATTACGCGTAGCGCGGAACGCTACGTAGCGCGCGGGCGAGGTCAACAAGCATACAAAAGAGGGCTACGGTCGCGAGTAGTACTATTCCCTGCACCACATGACTCGTGTTAGCAAACGCAACGAGGAAGAAGTTGGCGATATTTGCTACGCCGCCTTGTGCCACAGAAGCAAAGTTGTGCCCCACATTTGAGACAGAGACAAGTGTAGTCAAACCGAAAGCACTAATAAAAAGCGCGTAACACTCCAGTGCGGTGCGCGATACTATTTTGCGTGCAAGATATACTCCTGCAATACCTGCCATAACTTTGTTTTCTATCCTGGTCATATGTGTGTAGTAATAGTCTTATAAATCTTCTCGAACTCGCGCTTTGCGCGATGGACTCTCGTCTTTATTGCCCCTACTGAGACCCCCTCCTCGCGCGCTATCTCCTCTTGCGGCTTCCCTTCTATAAAGAAGGCCCTGAGTGCCTCAGCAAACAAGGGTGGCATACGGGTGAGCACTGACGCTACCTCATCCTCAAATTGGCGACGCTCGAATTGGCGCAGGTTTTTGTCTGGGATCAAATCCCAGATCTCATCATCAAGCACGGTGGTATAGAGCCCGTTGCGTTTGCGTTTCGCGTAATGTGTGAGCGCTGTGTTGATGAGGATACGATAGGCCCAAGATGAAAATTGGGCTCCTTCTTGTTTTTTGAACTTCGGCGCGTTGAGATAGATCTTCACAAATGCCTCCTGGACGATATCTTCAGCCTCTTCCTCTTCATGGACAATGCTGAGCGCCTTGCGCAAGAAAGGTGCTTCGTACTTCTCTACTAGTTTTGCAAAGAGCGATGGCGTTTTAATAGACGCAGCTAATACCTCCTCGTCTGAGGTATCTGTAGCAGAGACTTCACTGTCGGTGAGATACTCCTTCATGGCCACACTGTACAACATTGCTCGTGTACCTACTAGAACTGGCCAAACACCCAAAAGTTTCATAGAATGGCGAGCATGTTGGAATACAATGAAATTTTACCCAAAAAGGTCATTCTTTTGGAGGGCGAGCCCTATGAAGTGCTCGACGCACACGTCTTTCGCAAGCAGCAGCGCAAGCCAGTGAATCAAACCAAGTTGCGCCATCTCATCACCGGTAAAGTGACCGAGCAGGCTTTTCATCAGGCAGAAAAAGTTGATGAGGCAGATCTCTCAACCCGCGAGGTAAAATACCTCTACCATAACAAGGGTGAGTATTGGTTCTGTGCTGCAAACAACCCTTCTGATCGATTTAAGCTTGATGATGAGATTATCGGCGTTGCGGGCCAATTCTTAAAGCCAAACTCTGTTATCGAAGCAGTGGTATTTGATGAAAAAATTATTTCGGTGCGCATACCGATTAAAGTAGAGCTTGTCGTGAAGGAGGCACCACCCGCAGTACGCGGTAACACCGCCCAGGGCGGCACCAAGCAGATTGTGCTTGAGACTGGCGCTACGGTAAACGCTCCTCTCTTTATCAACGAGGGCGACATTGTCCGGGTAAATACTGAACTCGGCCAATATGTTGAGCGAGTAGATAAGAAGTAATTCACCAAATAGCAAAGTCATATCCCCCGTGCGCCTTGGGCGCACGGGGGATTTTGCGTAGAGAATAAATTGCTAGTGGCGCAACCCAAGCCACAACGAGAGAAGCTTGGAGAAAAGACTACCAAAAACAAGTGCCACTCCCAAATAGAACAGCACCAAGAAGGCGCGAGCGCGGGGCGCCTCCCGATTGCCGGTGAGTAGCTGATAAAATAACCCGGTCACTGCAATCGTCACACCGAAAAGCATTAGAGGTATAGCGTTCCCTATAGGAAAATAATCGGGTTGAGAAATTATCTGATAGGCCGTCAGGACTATCAGAAATACCATGGCAACCATGGCCACAACAGCCTCGAGAGCATAGCGCCCCGTCAAATCTCTCTTTTGCAGAAAAGATTCGACAAAATGCTGAACGATTTGCCCTATGTGTTTCATCGAACACCTCTTTTACTCATGATTCTGTGCCGAACACTACCACACGTTTGGATATTTGATAAGGAACTACAATTGTTCTGGGTACCTGTAGTAGTAGATGAGTGGCACAAATTCGTACAAAATCACCCCCACAAACAGTACTACGCCCCCTACAATAAACACCCAGAAAGAGAGAAATGCAGGTAGAGTACTGCGATTCCCGGTGAGTATTTGGAACACGAAACCAATGACCACCATAGTAACACTACCGAGTATGCATACTTCTTGAAGCTCTAACAGCCGACCCGCTCCATAGAGTATGACTACGACCGCAAATGGTAACATGAGTGCCACGAAACAGGTCAGTGCCTCCAGTAGCGTTATCTTTTCTCGTGCAAACAACACTTCAGCAGACTGCTTTATCATCCGCAACAGCATTTCTAACTTAGTCACGAAATATCCTTTTCTCTTTTTTCGTGCGCACTAGTACGCAGTACGTAGCGTACAGGGGTCTCCATGAAATTATTGGGAAAGAAAAACCCCGCCTTGTGGCGGGGTTTTTCGTGAGAATTTAGCGTATGATGTAGGGCTTGCCCGATCACACTATCGTATGATGTAGGGCAAGAGCGCCATGTAGCGAGCGCGTTTGATCGCCTCGGCGAGTGCGCGCTGATTGGCTGCTGTGAGCCCTGTGCGACGACGCGGCAAAATTTTGCCGTGCGGATTGATGAATTTGCGCAGCGTCTCAACATCTTTGTAGTCGATACGTTGGAGCTGGGTGTAATTATCTTTTGGCATACTAATAACGTTTATTACTAATGTGTCCTAGGCACATCTAGAACGGTATATCGTCAGGGTTAATGTCTTCTTGCGGATAGTCTATCGCGTCGTCTCCTGAGGCCTTTGTGGGAGCCCCGACCGAAGCGTCAGAATTAAAATCCTCGCTTCGTGCGGAACCAGCACCTCCGGTAGCTCGTGGGCCGAATTGGACCACATCAGCTACCACCTCGGTGCGATACTGCTTACCTTTGTCTGAGTCCCAGCTGCGGGTTTGCAAGCGCCCTTCGATGTAGACTGAGCTTCCCTTTTTGAGATACTGCGCGCAGGTATCAGCCTGGCGCCCAAAGACCACGATGTTGTGGTACTGGACCTCCTCTTGCTTGGAGCCGTCTTGCTTTCGAAAGACGCGATTTGTTGCAATTGAGAACGAACACACATTGCTACCCGACGGCAAGGCTCGGACCTCTGGGTCGCGAGTCAGGTTGCCGAAGAGCATCACCTTGTTGATATACATATAGCGTTAGTTAACCAAAGCGTCGATCGACTTATCGAGCTCTTCCTCTGAGACCGCTGCCTTTACTTCGGCTTGAGCCTCTGGCTTGTGAATCACTTCGCCCTCCAAACGCGATGAGGTAAATACTGCGCGACGTGGATTTGATACATCCTCACGCTCGGTGTTGATCACCATAAAGCGCAGCACCGGTGACATCGCGCGCAACGCTGCCTGGAGACCAGGGATTGCGTCACGCTCGGTGGCGAACTTAATAAAGCCAAAGTAGCTTTCAGTGTACTTTTCGCGCTTACCCTGCACGGAGCGCTCTACCTGATAGGCAAGCGTCATGCGTGTCGGGAACTGCTCCGAGATGATCTCAGCGTCTTTCAGAGCGCTGTGGATCTTCTCGACCACTGCTGCTACCCCATCCTCCTGGATGGTAGGAACGAGATGAAACCCGACTTCAAAGACGGGGGTCGTGCCTGCCTGTCCGGTAGGCAGGCTCTTCGCTTGGGATAACTCCGCCTGTGCGGAATGCGACTTTTCAGTCATGGGCACACCTTACCACACTGAGAGATATTTGCAATTAAAACGGCGGGGCCCAATAGGGACCCCGCCGGTGTGTCTCAAATGATTCCGGGCAATATGAGCCAGATGTTCTTGTACTGCGCCAGCATATAGCTGATATACACAAGACCGATTGCAAACATGGCAGTCATACCCAAGTGCAATGCCCAGGCGACACGGATAACAATTGATTCTTGTTCGCTTGCATCCTGATGAGCTCCTGTAAAAATTACCTGAAATAAAGTCCTTCCATCATACGTTTTGGTAGGTAAAAGATCTAACAAAGAACCAATGCCAAAGACAAACCCAGTGAAAAGGATAGGCCGAGCCCACAGTGGGTCAACCTCATAAAACATTAGCAGTGCAAAGAGGCATAGCATACCTCCCCAAGGCCCAGCTGTTTTGATCCAAGCTACTGCACTAGGGCGTAACCCTGTGTAGTAATATGACGGCACACCACCATCAACGATCCTCAGAAAAGGCATGGCGCAAGGGACCTCGTACTTTCGAAGCATGAGATAGTGTCCCATCTCGTGAGCAAAAAGTGCGCCCGTCATACACACAGCACATCTAACACCAAGCACAATCGAAAGCACAAGTATGGTTACCAAAAGCGACGCCAGCGAAATAATTGGCCACCACTTCGTCCAAAGCGTGGCTTCTATCAGCTTTTCAAGTAGGCGCATTAGAACCTCCCGCGTGACATCTGCGAGAAGTTAAGCATTTCAAACTTATGGCGTCAATGCACTATATGCTAAAAACTTTTTGAGCGTTTCCCGCTGTCGCCTTTGCTATTTCTTCCTCAAGAACACCTTTAATTGAGGCAATTTTGGCGACAATGTGTGGGATATACAGCGGCTCGTTGCGCTTGCCGCGGTTAGGAACTGGGGCTGCGAATGGTGAGTCGGTTTCAGAAAGCATACGGTTAAGCGGGCAGACGCGAATAGAGTCGTCATAATCAGTCGTATAGGTAATAGGCCCCGGAAATGAAAGGTAGCAACCAAGGTCGAGATATTTTTGTGCCAGCTCGCCCGAGCCCGTAAAGAAGTGAATGATGACCGGAATAGTGAGCTCAAGCTCGCTCAGAATTTCGAGCATATCGTCGTGAGCGTTGCGACAGTGGATAATGAGCGCCTTCCCTAGCTTTTGCGCCAACATTGCTTGGGCGACAAATCGCTCGCGCTGCACAGCCTTTTCCTCCTGGGTGCCGCCACTGCGAAAATAGTCGAGCCCACACTCACCTATAGCGACCACTTTAGGCTGGCGCGCCAACTCCTCCATCTGGATTGATATATCAATCCACTGCTCGCTCAGGTTGTCGTTTGGATGCAGCCCAACAGAGGCCCACAAAAAGTCATGCTGGTTCGCCAGCTCAATCGCCTGCTTGCTCTCCTTAAGGTCTGTACCTATCACTACCGCCCCAAACCCTCCGTCTTGCATACGCGCAAGCACCGCTTCCCTATCCTGGGCAAACTGCTCCATGTATAAATGACAGTGCGCGTCGAAATATTTCATATATGTAGTGTAAAAATCATTCTCATATTCTCAAGAATTTGAGAATGTTTATTCCTTGCGAGGAAATAGGTTCTCTGGTTTTTTGTTTTCCTTGATTGCTTCTAGAATCTTTTCGCTGGTTTGCGGTAAGAATGGCTTTAAAGCTTTAGCAATAACATGCACCTGTTGTACTAGGTCGCGGATTACGTCTTCGCCTTGAGTGCGATCTGTTTTTATAAGCTTAAAGGGTTCTTTTTCAGTAATTAACTGATCAGCACGCTGTATTTCAGACCAAATGTAATCTAAAGCCTCATTCACCTTAAACGCTTCCATTGCTTGCTGAATATTGCTCTCAAGTCCGGTGGGTTTAGTTGATTCGACAATAGGAGTAACTACATTATTTTTCTCTGCCATTTGCATAACACGGGAAACCAAATTACCGAGCCCGTTTACTAAATTACCGTTATACGCTTCTTTGAAACCTTCGCGAGTTATATCACCATCATCAAAAGGTGAAATATGTCGAGCGAGATAGTAGCGGACCGCTTCAGTACCATACTCAGTGATTAGTTCCTCAGGGTCGATAACATTACCGAGCGACTTACTCATCTTCTTTCCCCCCGACGTTATGAAGCCATGCACTAAAAGTGTTTTTGGTAGTGGCAACCCAGCCGAAAGAAGCATGCCCGGCCAAATGGCTGCATGAAAGCGCAAAATATCTTTACCTATTACATGCATGCCTGGCCAAAATTCCTTATACAACTCATCGTCCGAGCGACCATAGCCAAGTGCGGAAATATAGTTCGTAAGAGCATCGCACCACACGTACATCACCTGTGTATCGTCTCCTGGCACCGGGATACCAAGCCCTGCGGGCCAGTCTGCACGACGAGGACGCGAAAAGCTCACGTCCTCAAGTCCGGTTTCGCTATTAAGAAACGCGAGGATTTCATTTTTGCGCGTCTCAGGAATAATTTGCAATTCTCCAGATTCGATCTTTTCTTTTATCGACTGTGTATATTTTGAAAGTTTGAAGAAATAATTTTCCTCTTTTAAAAATTGAGGTTCAACTCCATGATCCGGACATTTGCCGTCTACCAAGTCTTTTTCGGTAACAAACGCTTCGTGGCCAACACAATACAGTCCTTCATATGCTTTTTTATATATGTCCCCAGAAGCAACAAGTTTCGTCCACAACAGTTGAACACCCGGCCAGTGATTTTTCTGGTCAGTCGTACGAATAAATTGATCGTAGGATATTTCGAGATTACGAAAAAGCGTAGAAAAACGATCGATTATTTCATCCAAAAAAATAAGTGGCTCCTTCCCCTCCTTGCGTGCAGCATCAACCATCTTTTGGGTATTCTCATCTGAGCCAGTGAGGAAGTAGGTCTTCTCCCCTTGTAAGCGATGGTAGCGCGCCAAAATATCGGTGAGTGTGGTGGTGTACGCATGACCCATGTGAAGCTTCGCGTTGGGATAGAAAATGGGCGTCGTTATGTAAAAAGTTTTATCTGCCATTGCTTGAGGCTACTTTGCGCAGGGGTTCTCGTCAACTCTCTTGGGGCGCGAGCTCGGGCGGGAGGGCGGCGCGCTTGCGTTTGTCGATGTCAGCGACTAACTCTTGCACCGCTGCGGCAATAGGGACTGAAAGGAGCACGCCCAGGAACCCAAAGAGCTTAAAGCCGATAAGAAGTGCGAGGATAACTAGCAGCGGCGGGACGCCGACCACCTTCTTTACTACCACCGGATAAATAAGATTTGACTCGAATTGCTGTACCACGACATAGAGCCCCGCAACCAACAATGCTTCAGTAAGACCCCCCGAGGTGAATGCGATAGCAACGCCCGGGATAGCGGCAAGAATTTGGCCAAAGACAGGAATGAGTTCGAACACACCTGCGAGTACCGCAAGCAAGAGCGCATACTTAATACCTAAAATAGTAAGCCCCAAGAAGAGGAGTATTCCGACAATAACTGCCAAGATGAGTTGTCCTTGCATCCACTTCCCTATTTTATCTTGTGAACGCTTCCAAAGGTCGAGTACATACGCCTCATGTTTGATCGGCGTCACGATACGCAAAAAGTCGTCCACGCCCGTTTCTTCCACCGAGAAATAAAATGAGAAGACGATTACCAAGATGAATGACGAGAGGCCGCCGAAAAATGCGGAGAGGGTTGAGAAGACTCCTCCAGTGGATGAACCGAGTGTTGAGGAGATGCTGCGCAGGACGTCTGCCGAGGTAATAGAATTAAACCCGCTCCACGGCAAGAGTCCGTGTGTTACATCAGCCACACTAATATTAGAGAGTGTGTTTGGTAGTTGACCCAAGAAGCTCGCCGCATCATTTAACAGTGGCGGTATGAAGATAAATAGAATACCAAAAAATACTACCGCGATTATCGCGTACATAAGGATAACCGCCACAAGCCGTGAGACTTTGAGTATGCGCCTAAGGCTGCGTACTCCGGGCTCGATCGACGAGGCGATAACTATGGCAGTAAGGAGGATAAGGACAATTTCGCGCAAGTACCACAGCGCTGCAAACAGCACCAAAAATAGGAGCGTGGTGATAATGGTCCCCGAGGTGAGGGTTACGTTTATGTCGCGGTCCTTCATAGCCCTATCCTAGCACAGGCGCTATGTGTTTTTTGAGGAATGTAGCAAGCTCAGTTATCGGCATACGTTCCTGCTGTCCAGTATCACGGTCACGCACAGTCACCGTGTCTTTGTGCTCTGGGACTTCACCCAAGGTATCGAAGTCGATGGTCATGCAATACGGGGTACCGATTTCATCTTGGCGGCGATAGCGCTTCCCTATATTGCCGTTGTCATCCCACACAATTTGCGGGATCTCCTTCTTAAGGCTGGTATACACCTCGCGTGCCTTCTCCACTAACTCAGGTTTGTTTTTTAGCAATGGGAATACAGCGGCTTTAATAGGTGCCACACTTGGCTTAAATTTCAGATATACGCGCTTCTCTCCACCAAGCTCGTCTTCTGTATATGCAGACGCGAGAACTGCCAAAAGTGCACGCTCAACTCCAAAAGAAGGTTCAATTACATGCGGTACAAAAGGCTCTTCCCCTTCTTCACGATAAGAAAGATCTGTCGATGAACCTGTCTGGTGTGCGCGCAGGTCAAAATCAGTACGATACGCCAATCCAAAGAGTTCTTTACGACCAAAGGGAAAATCAAATTCAAAATCTATGGTGCGCTTTGAATAATGGGCTCTATCTTCTGCAGCTACTTCAAGCTCATGTACACCTTCTTTTTCTATACCGACTGCATCTATAAACTCATGCACATCCTTGCGCCAGTTTTCGAAATGTTGTTCCCAGCTGTCAGGACGTACGAAGTATTCGATCTCCATCTGTGAAAACTCACGCGAACGGAAGATAAAGTCACGAGGAGCAATTTCATTGCGAAACGCCTTACCAATCTGCGCGATACCAAAGGGCAATTTAGGGTGGAGTGAATCCACTACATTCTTAAAGTTTACAAAAATTCCTCCAGCAGTTTCAGGTCGTAGATAGGAAATAGAACCTTCAACCGCCCCGATTTGGGTTTGGAACATCATGTTGAATTGGCGTGGCTGCATCCAATTATGATCCCCGCCAGAAGGACATTTTATCTTAAGATCATTCAGTATATTTCTTTGTGCTTCTGGATCAGCAGGAAGCACAGAATCACCTCTTACTCGAGCAATAAGAATATCTGCGCGATCTTTTTGATGACATTTTTCACACTCCACAAGCGGATCAGCGAATCCAGCCACATGACCTGATGATTCCCATACTTTTGGGTGCATGAGAATGGCGGCGTCTACGCCAAACATATCATCGCGGTTTTCGACAAACATGCGCCACCAGAGATTTTCAATATTTTTTTTCAGTGCGACACCCAACGGACCATAGTCCCAGGTGCCAGCCAAGCCGCCATAAATTTCTGAGCCTTGATATACAAAACCGCGGCGCTTTGAAAGCGCAACAATTTTTTCCATCGTGTCATTTGCTGCCATATGTGCTACTTTACTGCTTCGGCGCAATATTTGCCATATTAGCTGTGTAACTTGCAGAGTCTCCCGAAAGCGCCGTTGTTGGCGCAGGCGCACTCGCAGTGATACCCACCTGTGCAAAGCGATCTTGGCCCGTGAGCCCTGTTGCATTCATGAGCACAGGCGTGCCCCCGACTTGTGACGTACTTGGGGTAATAGCGACCTGGAACGCAGCACTCTTGGCTTGCGTGCTATAGCCGGTACCCGCCTTAAGGTCTCCCAGACTCCAAGTTACTGTACGCGTACCCGAGTCATACGTGATACCACTTCCCTGTGCTGCCGCAACAAATTGCACATACGGAGGCAGTGTCGCTTGAGCTACCGCATTTGCGATAGTGTTGGATGAGTTTTTTACTGTCCATTGGATAGTGTATGTGGTTGTTTTTTCAGCCACAGGCGGCATGGGGCCTGCGTTTTGGAATGGACCAGAGAAGTGCAGCGCTTGCGCGGTAATGCTCGCAGCTGAAGCAATTGAAGCCTCGATAGTGGCAGCCGATGACACGGTCTCCGGCACCCCGGACTGACCTTCACGCACACCCGACACTCCAACATTGAGGCTCACGGTTGGGTTTACATACACCGTGCCGCCAGTACCAGGAGCAAGTGTCGAGAATGTAAATTGCTCGGTGCCAGAACCCCCGGGCGGGATAGTCGCAAGATTTTGGTCTTGGTCTTTCGACCAGATAATAGTTTGATTTTGTGATTGATAAAAGCCGTTTGCTGCAGTAATCGAGTTAGTGTCGATCATTGGCCCCGCGAACGAAAGGCGTAGCTCAAGATTAGAGACCGGCACCGAAAGATTATTCTGCCACGTGACCGTACCCTGCACGGTTTGTTGCCCCGCGATAGATACCGACTTCCCCGTCTTTCCATTAAGCGCGATGCTGGTGGTAACAAAGGGGCGATGCACAGTGAGCGTTTGTGGCACGGTAATAAATGGCACTTTGATAGTGGTGTCTGTCGCATCTGCGACCGGTCCGGTTACAAACCGAAACACTCGCTCCTCTCCATCCTGTCCATCAATGGTGCCGGTGAGGTGTATCGTTTTAGAATCACCGGGCTGTAGGGTGCCTAAGCGCCACATAGTGCCGCCCGTGTCTGCCGCGGGGTTTGTGGCAATAACTGAAAATCCAAACGGGTACTGGCCTTGAAGTACCACATCAGCGATTGGCGAGGTTGCATTACTCGTCACCGTTACATTCATGCTAAATTGCTCACCAGAAATCGCCTCTGCGGGCGCATCAACAGAAATTGATACGGGTGAAGAGCCAAGTGTGAAATTTGCTTCCGCAGGTTTTTGGAATACAGAGTTGGAGCCAGGCACGGTATACGACAGGTTGACACTCAGTTTTTGAGATGAACCTTCTTTGCCATAAAACACAGCGGTAGCGGTGCGTTTAATTTGCTGACCTGGTGATAAAGCGCCAATTGAAATCTTGTCATGATTGAGTGGTTTCGATTGATCAGTAGGATCGCGCGTACCTTCAGGATAATCAATGGAAAGCTCGGCAGTTTGCAGCGGTGACTGGTTGCGATTATCGATAATGATCTCAAAGGTTGCTGGTTTCCCCCCATCAATAATCGAAGAAGAGATAACCTGTACATCAATATTTTTTGGTGAAATGGTGTTGCCGCCATAAAAAATGATATACCCTGCTGCTCCACATGCAGCCAAAAAGAAGAGTAGCGACGTAATGAAAAACTTCACGGCAAATGACATACCTTTCTTTTTCATATCTATAGGGCGCAGCGTTTCAACATCAATTGGCCGTGAACCCGCATGCTCTATTGTAGTATCCTTCCACGCTACCGGTGGATGAATGTCTTGCATGGGAGTAAGCGGCGAACGTTCATCAGGGTTTGCCGCAGCGGGCTTTTCGCGCGAATAGAGAGAATCTTTAAGCTCTTCTATTGAGTCCTTTTTCTTATCCCCTTTGCCTGGCGCCATACCCAAAAGTATACACGACTAGAGCCCCGTGGCACTCAGCGAAGCGTTAATGATGCGCACGAGTGTACTTCGCGCACGTTGTGCCTCAGTGAGAACCTCTGGCGAATAGTCATCCGCAAGTAAAAATGGTTCTAACTCTGGCGAATGTGGCACATACCCTAGACTCGCTAACAGACGCAACACGAGTACACATTCGAGTGATTGAAAATCTTTCGGCGAAGCTTTCGCAAGCGCCAAAAAACCACCGACAGTGAGTGCAAACAATTCTGGAGATTGCTCCTCTCCGCGTACTAAACGCAGCAGGAGCCGAGCAACCTTCCCCTGCCCCGCTGCGGCAGCGCCCCCAGCTCTCATATGCTCGATGTGTTCAACGCCGGTGAGTTTCCAGTCATGTTTGCCGCGCACCAGACTATAGCGCGCAAGTGTGAGCGGTTCGAGCCCATAGCGCAGTTTGGATACTTCCTTGCGTGCCGAGCGTGCAGAAGCGCGCACAAGGCCCAACTCTTCGGTCAGAAGCGCTATCTGTGTATTAGATTCTCCTGCGCCGCGCTTTCCTAACACCACCCCGCGCGTCACATATATTTTATGCATCCTTCTCCAGAGTCAGTGTGAAGGGAAATGGTGCGAACGTTTTTTCACCCCCTTCGGTAACCGAGATACTGTCGAGATTCGTCTCTTCAACAATAATGTTTTCAAACTTTTCAAAAAATTGCTCTCCCGCTAGAGTAGTAGCGACCGTAAGGCGAGGTCGATCTGCAATAGTGAGTTTTTCTTGCTTGCGCAAGTCTTGAATGGCGCGAATAAGGTCACGCAACAACCCCTCTTCACGCAATTCGTCTGTAAGCGTGGTAGTAAGCTGCACTTCCTCCTTACCGATGTTTGTATCGATGTGCACCTCTTTCACATTCACTTCGTCAGACAAAATATCAAGAAGCGCGTCTTTCGCGGCGAGTGCTGGCTCACCAATAGTAAGCATTGCGAGCGGTTGACGGATCTTTATATTTGCCTTCTCTCGTAGCTGCAAGGCCTGTGATGCTATGGTGCGTACCTTCTTCATATCTTCAAGCAATGTAGTGTCGATTTTCATCGCTTCAGGCCACTGCGTAAGATGTACGCTTTGTGGATCTTTTTCACTCTTCATGCGTTGATAGAGATCTTCAGCGTAAAACGGCATGACCGGCGCCATCGTACGCGCAACCGTAGAGAGCACAAAGCGTAATGTCGCGAGTGCTTCGTCTTTTTCCTTCCCCTCTTCCTTGAAACGGTCGCGTGAGCGGCGCAGATACCAGGTTGAAAGATCATCAACGAATTGCATGAGCGGGCGTGACGCAACATCAAGTTCATAGGCTTCAAACCCTTGGGTCGTATCACGCACCAGCTCCCCGAGGCGCGAGAGTATCCAACGGTCGAGGACATGATTCGAGGTTGAAATGCCCTCTGCTTCCTTTTTCGGAGCATACAATTCATAAAAACTGCGTACGTTATCAAGACGCATAAGCAATTTTTTAGACACCTCCTCTACCCCGCGCGCCGAGAAGCGCAGGTCCTCGCCGCGGATAACTGCCGATGAGAGAAGATAATAGCGCATAGAGTCAGCCCCATAGCGCTCGACCAATTCCATTGGGTCAGGATAATTTTTCAATCGCTTACTCATTTTTTGACCATCTTCAGCAAGCACCAAGCCGTTGGTAACCACTGCTTTGTACGGGCTCTTTCCAAACAGCGCTACGCCAAGCACAATGAGCGAGTAGAACCAGCCTCGCGTTTGGTCGATCGACTCAGCAATAAAGTGAGCCGGGTATCCTTTGGCAAACAACCCGAATCCTCGTTTTGGATTAAATGCATCGGTATGGTGCGGATACTGATGCGATGCAAACGGCATTGAACCACTCTCAAACCAGCAATCAAACACGTCCGGCACACGCTTCCACTCTCCACCAATAGCATCACCTAGTGGCACGTCGTCTATATACGGGCGGTGCAAGTCGAGTTCAAATTTTTCATTGTGCGGATAGGAAATGAATTCGAGTTCACGCCAGGATGCAGGATCGAGCTTCGCTTCGTGCGTAATCTTGTGATGGGGCGTGCGCTTCGCGACTTTTTCCATCAGCCATGTCGGGACTCCATGCGAGACAATAAGAATATTTTTTGCCGTATAGCGTCGCTCGATATCAAACAGGAAATCGCCAACACGTGCATACACCTGCGCATACGTTTCTCCTCCAACCGCTGCTGTATTGAACTTGTCGGACAGTGTTGCAAAAATAGCTTGCCACTCTGCTATAGGAGCGCCGTTTTTTTCACCAAAGTGCACCTCTGCCAGCCGCGTATCAGTCATAATGGCCGACGATGCGAGCCCCAACTCTTTTGCTACGAGTTTTGCTGTTTCTTGGGCGCGTGCGATCGGAGACGCGACGATCATCGTGATACCCGCGTCCGTAAGCTCGCTTGCTGTTTTGCGCACCATCTCTTTTCCTTTTTCGGTGAGATGATTTTCGATATCGTTCGTCGAATTTATAAATCCTTCGACATTGCTGCGCGCCTCCCCATGACGCATCACGAAATAGCGATTCCCTGAACGACGCACCATAGAAAGTAACTCCTCAACCGAACCCACCGCTTTTACTTCCTTAGTTTTGGTATTGCGCCACACGGGGATAGGCGCCCCCCAATAGCGACTGCGCGAAATCGCCCAATCAGGAGCACTCTCTAGACCGTTATTAAAGCGGCCACGCCCAACATGCTCGGGCACCCAGTGAACCTTTGCGTTTTCTTCAATAAGATCCTTTTTAATTTTTTGCACATCCACAAACCACGAGTTTGCCGCCCAGTTTAAGAGCGGGGTATCGCAACGCCAGCAGTGTGGGTACGAGTGCGTGAGTGTTTCGTATTTAAAAAGTCGACCGCTCTGTTGCAGGTACTCAACAATTTTTTGGTCAGTCTCTTTATGACGACCTTTTGGTTTAACGGGAAGCCCGCCAAAGTCGGTAACCGCAGGGATAAACTTCCCGTCTTCCCCCACATGATGAATAAGTGGGATCTTTTCCTTTTGAGCTAATTCAAGATCTTCAGCACCATAGGCTGGAGCGAGGTGCACCACGCCCGTACCATCGGTGAGAGTCACATAGGGTGCGGCATACACCTTCCATGCGTGGGTCTTGTGCTTGTGGAGTGCTTCGCGGAAATAGTTAAACGGCGGTTCATAGGACATCCCGACCAACTCTGAGCCCAACACTTCACCCTCTGTCTCTGCCGCATCACCAAACACCTTGGATACCAACTCTTTGGCAACCACTAAAAACTCCTCACCCACCCGCACCTTCACATACGCAGCATCTTTATTGACCGCGGCGGCAACATTGCCCGGCAGTGTCCATGGTGTCGTCGTCCACACCAACAACGATGTGCCTGGCTCATCAATCAGCGGCAATTTTACAAACACCGCAATATCTTCAATGTCTTGATATCCGAGCGCCACCTCAAAGTTTGAAAGAGTCGTGCCGCAACGTGGACACAAGTGCATCGCTTTGAATCCTTCGTATACAAGCTCACGATCATAGAGATTCTTAAACGCCCACCATACCGACTCGGTATAGGAAGCATCCATCGTCTTGTAGTCGTGCTCCATGTCGGCCCAACGACCCATACGCGGGATAATGCGGCGCCAATCGGCCACATCTTTCATGATGCTTTCGCGCGCAGCAGCATTAAACTTTGCTATGCCATACTCTTCGATGTCACGCTTAGATTTAAATCCGAGCTCTTTCTCAACTAAGTTTTCAACCGGGAGTCCGTGACAATCCCATCCCCACTGGCGCGCCACACGATACCCCTGCATAGTGCGGTAGCGCGGGATAGCATCTTTGAGCGCTGACTGCAGTAGGTGGCCATAGTGCGGCAACCCGTTGGCAAATGGTGGGCCATCATAAAATACATAGTCACCTTTGGGCGCCTTTTTTTGGAGCGATTGTTCAAAAATCTTTTCACGGTTCCAAAAGGCGAGCACCTCCTCCTCGCGTGCGGCAAGCGCTGACTTTGGCTTCTCCGCTTCATGATGAAGCTCCTCACCCCCCTGCTTCCTGTCATCTACCATATAAAAAAGACTATACGCGAAATAGGCTTCCTTATCCACTTTTCATTTCCCCTATAGTTTGGTTATATGCACGCAGTACGACCTTTGCTATATAGGTCTCTTTCACGCACACAGGAGGAAAATCATGGTTTGGTCAGAAGAAACTATTCTTCAGCTACGAGAATTATGGGATCTGGGGCTCAGTACCGCAGAAATTGGAAGGCGTTTGGGTGTAACAACAAATGCCATCGTGGGTAAGGCGCATCGTCTTGATCTCCCGGCGCGACCATCCCCAATCCAGCGAGGATCAAACAACGGCAGCGCGCCAAAAGAGACGCCGAGGAGGGCGAAAGGTGGCGAACTAATTGGCTCAACATTACCCCCCTTACCGAGCACAGACAGCTCACTCAAAACTGACGAACCCGTTTCAGATTTGGCAACCATAGAGCCGGCCACAGCAACGCCTGAACCACCAACTGTGGTAATTCCTGCGGTACCAGAGCCCACACCTCCGATGTTACCAATTGTTACAGAGAATCTTGCAGAACCTGTTTCGGAGCCACCACAGGCGGAATCGCTTCCAACCTCTACTCTAAAACCAACCGAACCCAGAAATACAATACCAGCCGCAGGACACCGTACAATCCCATGCCAATGGCCTATTGGAGAACCAGGTAAAAAAGATTTTCGCTTTTGCGATGACGCGTCAATTCCCGGGAGATCTTATTGTGTGGAACATATTAAGCTCGCCTATGTAAGATTCCAGGACCGCAGAGAAGATGCAGCCTGAATCACACCCAGTGTTAGCATGCACACATGCTGACACTGGGTTTCTTTTTTTATAAAAACAATTCCCGCCATTGTAGGCGGGAAGAGTTATTAAGCTACGCCAGCCTGAAGTAACTGACGCACTTTAGCCGGAGCGTAGCGTTCAAGCCAATACACGATGAGGGTGCTTAATTCAACCTCACTAACAAGAAGACACATGGAGCTGCCGCAAAAAATCCTCACGAGCGGGACACTGTTAAAACGTTCAAGCTCGGCACGTATTCTGCCTATTTGCATAGCTTGCTCTGGGATTTGAGGTAATGGAAGACCCGATCTATTGCGTAAACAGGCAGCAAGTCCATACAGTTCCCAGGGCTGAAATGAAAGAGTGACTTCATGCCGAGCTACCTCTATCCACAATGTGCCACCTATATTTTTTTCCGTGTGCGCATAGCTGGCAACCACTTTTGGCGTCATGAATCCCTCCCAGTTTTATCCTCCACTCTTACTTAACTACCGTATCGCTTGCGAGTCAACAAACAGTACCTTTACATCTTCTCTGGTGCGGGGATGCCAAGCAGTGTGAGACCATTTTGCATAGTTTGCTCAAATGCTTTCGTAAGCAGTATGCCGTACTCTTGCTCAGGACTTCCAATGACACGCTCGGCTGCATACCATGAGTTAAAAAGCGAAGCGAGCTCAGTGAGGAAGGTCGTAACATAGTGCGGCTCGAGCTCACGCGCAGCACGGGCGACCACTTCAGGGAAATGGATGAGGGTGCGCTCTAGGGATGAACGCTCCAACGGCAGAGCTGCAGACCCAGGACGCTCGAGACCCGCAGTAGCAAAAGCGGGCACCGTCGCGTCCCCTTGTTGACCTGCAGCAGAGGCACCTGCTTTTGCTGCGTCACTTTTTGTTTCAACACCTTCAGCTTTTCGCAACAATGATCGGGCGCGTGTGAGCGCATATTGGAGATATGGCCCCGAGTCGCCTTCGAGCGAGAGTGACTTCTCGGGGTCAAAGACAATATCCTTCCCGCTCCCCTGCTTAAGTACCGCGAATTTAATAGCGCCAACCGCCACCTGCTGTGCGGTCTTATTTGCATCCTTTAATTCACGCCCCTGCATTTTTTCTTTCGATGCCTCGGTCAGGTCATTGAGTAATGACTCGCCGGTAATAACATTCCCTTTGCGCGACGACATCTTCCCCGACGCGAACCGCATCATGCCGTGCGAGACATGTTTAAACTGGCCCGCCCAGTCGGGATGTATCTGCTCGAGCGCTTTGAAAACCACTTTAAAATATTCATCCTGCTCTTTTGCTGTCGTTGTTATAGAAATATCAAATGGGGCATATTCTTTTTTTAACTCGGCAAGACCAAGATCTTTTGTTTCGTATGTGGGTAACCCCAGTCGATTAATAAAGACCCGAGTATGGAGTCCATAGTCTTCACCATGAAAAACGATTGCGCCTTCGCTTTCTTTAAAAACGTTTGGATGTGAGCGGACCATAGCAAGACCCCGCACGCCTGTTTCACTTTCAAAAAAATAATGGTCAAACTGTGTACCAAGCACTGCATAGAGTTCCTCGAAATATTCGAGGGTTACCTTTCGCCCAAATGTATACAAATCCCAAATCTTTTTATCTGTGACTGCTTCGTATTGTTGATATATAAGTTTATTGAGTGTGTCTATCGCCTCCTTCTCCTTCGGATCCTCCTCATAGCGGCGAGCGCCTTCAACATACGCGTTTGAGATTTGTTCGATTGTCGGCTGCATCTCTCCCCGCTCAAGCAGCACGTGCATAGCCTTCGCCACATGGGGACCTACGTCACCCTGATAATTCACTCGAATAACTTTTGCTCTTGCTCGCTCAAGCAGGCGGCACACCGACTCTCCCAATGTGTTGCTCATTAGGTGGCCAATGTGAAATTCTTTGAATGGATTTGGTTGTGTATATTCCACCATCACTGTTTTATTGGCATACACGTCATTGTTTGCCCAGTCATCTTTTGTTGCAGCATCAGCAATCTCTTTTGCGACTACTTCTTTTGCAAGATAAAAATTGATGAAACCAGGGCCTGCGATTTCTATTTTTTCAATAACGGAGTGAAAAACTTCTGGAGAAAATGTCTGGAAGCCCACAGCGCTGCTTTCTGCACTGAGGCGGCCCGAGGACTTTTCGGAAAGAAGTTTTTCACGAAGTTCTTGTGCGAGCTCTTTTGGACTTTTGCCAACTTTTTTACTCGCCACAAGAGCCGCGTTGGTGGCGTAGTCACCGTTTGCAAGATCACCCGGACGCTCAACAACAAAATCGATCTCGGGAACTCCGAGCTCTCTGAGCACCTCTTTAACTGCTTGGAAAATCTGCTCTTGCATAGTGCTTACCCTAAGCTACTAGAGCTTTGTTGTCGAGAGCTTCGGAGTCCCTTCAACAACAGTGAATGCTATGCGCCCAATGAGCGCTCCTCGCCCTGTTTCAACATCACAGCGCCAATCCCCAGGGGTCAGACCCTGCTCAATACTCCATCCACGATAGCCTTCTTCCCTACCGCCGCTGATAGGAAATTGCGTGAGCGCCTGTGTCTCCCATTTGTTTGTTTCTGGATTGTATTTTTCCCAGCGGTGTGCGATAGGAGTGGTGAGTTTCCCGGGCGCAAAGACCGCGCTATAGCAGTAGGCACTGTCGCCCAGCGTGATAGTGTATGTCGCTGAAGTGTCACGCCAAAACACTCCCCACGCGGGTCTCTCATACGTCGCGGTATATAAGTGCTCCTGTGCATCTGCTGCTGGTAGTGGCGTAAACGAGTGATACACGCCGATCGATTTCACCGAGAGCGGCACGGGCGGCACGATGTTAAGAAAATATAGTCCACTGTAGAGCCCAAAAATAACTCCAATCAGAACGGAGACTTCATACGTTTTGTGCGGCTCTTTTTTACGAAATACAAATACGTGGAATGCCCATAAGAGGAGTGCGACAATGCCGAGACTCACTGCACCACTCAGTAAAAATACCCACGCGCCGATTTGATGCACGACAAATGTCGGTATAGAGATGATGCAGTAGGTAAAAAGAAGGTAATAGTAGATAGCTAGATTGAAACGCAATTGATCATAGCGTGTTTTGAGAAACTCATTCCCGAGCGCAAAGCCGGTGAGTATACAGAAGAACAAAAGGCTCCCGCCAAACGTCCCACTTTTGCCATAAAGAATGAGCATATTCCCTGCCAGACCTCCGAAACAAAATTGGAGGATGAAGATAAGGAGCAGCGGGCGCAAGCCGGGCTTGCGCGCGGAGCGGATGTTGATGAGTACTATAAGAAATGCTGAAAGTGAGAGATAGAAGAGGAGGAGGATATTGTCGAGCACATTGTCAGGACTTTTTGCGAGAAAGAGGTCGACCACGAAGCCGCCAATGAGCGACGTGTAATTGAAGGTGCGCTCCCAACGCGTCCAGAATTTTAAAAACCGCTTCTTAAGCCCAAACATCTTCCCATTTTACCCTATGAACGACTCGGGGATTGGGAATTGTGCGCACAGAGATTTGATCTCAGCATGAATACTGTCGAGTCTCGCTTGGTCTTTCGCATTCTTCAATGCATCGACCATGAGCCCGGCCACCTGGGCACTCTCCTTTTCTGTGAATTTGCGTGTCGTGATGGCGGGTGTACCAAAGCGAATACCCGAAGGATCCATCGGCGAACGAGGATCATCAGCGATCACATTTTTATTAAGCGTGATGCCAACCGAGTCGAGCACCACCTCTGCCTCTTGTCCGGTGATATTGAGCGAAGAAAAGACATCCGCCAAGATGAGATGGTTGGAAGTACCACCCCCAAGCATACGAATATGAGTATTGCGAAAGACCTCTTCCATCGCTTTCGCATTCTTTAAAATTTGTGCTGAGTAGGTTTGGAAACTTGGGTGGAGCGCCTCGCCAAAGGCGACCGCCTTGGCTGCGATAACATGCATGAGCGGGCCACCCTGCAGGCCTGGAAACACGGCTTTGTCTATCTTTTTTGCCAGCTCCTCACCCTGCCTGCCGGCAGGCAGGTTTCGCCCGTTAATAAGGATGATCCCACCACGCGGGCCCCGCAGCGTCTTGTGTGTTGTAGAGGTGATCACATCAAAACCAGCGTCAAAGGGATTCTTTACCGCCTTGCCAGCTATGAGCCCGGCGATATGTGCTGCATCCATGACGGCATACGCACCCACTTCGCGCGCGATAGCGACAATTTTTTCATAGTCTAATTCGCGCGAATATGCCGAGAAGCCGGCGAGCACAATTTTCGGGCGATGCTCTTTGGCAACCTTAAGCATCTCGTCATAGTCAATTTCGCCCGTCTCAACATTCTTCATCTTATAGCGCACAAAGTTGAAGAACTTAGTGATATAGGTCACGGGGTGGCCGTGCGTGAGGTGGCCACCATGAGAGAGATCCATACCCAGCACTGTGTCGCCCGGCTGGAGTAGCGCCATGTACATCGCGACATTTGCGTTGGCGCCCGAGTGTGGCTGCACGTTGGCAAATGAGGCCCCAAAGAGCTGCTTTACTCTCTCGATCGCAATCTCCTCTGCCCTATCGGTAAATGTTTGGCCACCGTAGTAACGCTTGCCGGGATAGCCTTCAGAATATTTATTCGTCAAAATAGAACCTTGCGCCTCGCGTACCGCGCGTGACACATAATTCTCCGACGGGATAAGCTCCAGCCCCTCGCGCTCACGGGTCTCCTCCCCTTCTAGTACCGAAAAAAGCTCCTGGTCCTGCTTTTGAATATATGAATAATCTTCCATACAGGGGATTGTAGCACCTTGACCCTTTTTTTACAGAAAGTAGGATGGCAAAGGAATAGTTCCAAACGCACACAATCGGAGGACTACATCGTGGACATTGGTTATCTTCCACTTTCTCAGAGGACACCCGACTCCCAATACTCCAACCGTCTGCACCAAATTTTGACCGAGGGCCAACTTGCAGGCAATCTTCCTCAGGGGCAAAATGCGCTAACCTGTTTTGGAACGCTTGCGCCCATGGTTTTTGACCTGCGTAATGGTGTGCCACTAATCACCGAGCGCAGCTGCAAAGGCTTTTGGCGCACCGCGGTGGCCGAAATCATCGCATTTATCAATGGCGCGAGGACGCTGCAACAATTTCGTGAATTTGGCTGTGCAAAATTTTGGGATGCTTACGAAGGCAGAGGGGTTAGTCTTGGCCTAGATCCAGACGATATGGGGCCCGGGTCCTACGGCCCATCCTTTCATGATTTCCCGGTTCCGGGTGGCAGCACCTTAAACCAGTTTCAACAATTGCTGGAGCAAATTCTGCAGTACCCAAGTCTTCGCACCCATCTGGTAACTCCATGGCAACCGTACTTCACCGCACGAGGACCAAATCGAAAGGTTATTGTCGCTCCCTGTCACGGCTGGCTACACTTCCGAGTATTAGGTTGCAAACTACACATGCAGATGAATCAACGTTCGGCGGATTTCCCTATTGGTGTACCGTCAAACATGATTCAGTATGCAGCTCTGCTTCTCATGATTTGTCAGGTAACTGGTTTGCAGCCTGGTAACTTTGCACACAACTTCGGTGACGCACACGTTTATGAAAACCAAATAGAGGGCGTACGAACTGTGCTGGAACGTGAACCCCGGCCATTCCCTGTGCTCCGGATAGATCCTGGGGTAACCAACTTGTTTGACTTCCGAATACACCACTTCGAACTCGACGAATATGACCCACACCCCGGAGTAAAAATACCGTTTGCACCATGATTACAGGTTTTGATCCGCAAAAGGCGCCCCTAGGGGCGCCTTCTTCTTTGGAAAAGCTTATGGTAAGGTGCCTTTGGAAAGGAGGTCATCATGACCGTAGACAGAGCTAACGCCGAAATCGTGCCACGTGGTGATTATGGTGCCATATTACAGGCAATACTCGACGAAGGGATATGCCCCTTCTGTCCAAAAAACTTGTTCAAACACCATACGAAACCAATTATTTTTGAAGGGCCGCATTGGATAGTAACCACAAACTTCAAACCCTACGAAGGGACAATTCATCATTTTGTGCTGATTTCGAAAAGACATGTTGAACGTGTCGAAGATCTTAATCAGAATGAGTGGTTGGAAGTGCATACACACTATCAAGCGCTCGTAGCAAAATTTGGCTTATCGGGTGCCACTATTCTGTGGCGCTCCGGTGACACAAAATTAACCGGTGCAAGCGTGGTCCATCTCCATCTCCAAATCATTGTTGGAGCGCCAAGAGAAGAGGGTTCAGCCCCCATTAGGGGTGTTGTGGGCTTCAAGAAAGAAGGAGGGGCTTGAAAATGTTATCTCTCATTGTTGCTGCTTCTGAAAACAACATCATTGGAAATGGTGGCGATATGCCGTGGATGATCCGGAGTGATCTCCAGAGATTCCAACGGCTCACAAAAGGTCACGTCGTGGTACAAGGTCGCAAGACTTTGGAATCCATCATCAGGCAAAACGGCCGACCACTACCAGGGAGGCAGAATTACGTTATCTCTCGATCCCAAGTTGATATTGATGGTGTCACCATTATTTGCAGCAATGCACTTTCTCGGCTTTCAGCTTTGCCAGATGAAGTGTTCGTCATAGGTGGTGGAGAAATTTATCGTTTAGCTTTGCCCTGGGCCCAACGTGTGTACCTTACTAGGGTGCATGCGTCAGTAGAAGGAGACGTCACCTTCCCAGACTTACCAGAAGCTGAGTGGCGTTTAATTGGAAAACCAGAACGTTATTCGGCTAGCACCAATGACCAATATCCATTTTCGTACTTCCTGTACGAGCGCCTCTGACCACAGGGGCGTCTTTTTATATAAAAAGACTCCCGGGTATTAAACCCCGGGAGCCAAAACACGCACAATCTCAACTCCTGCCGCTCGCAGTGTATCAGCCCCGTGTATCTGTGAGTAACCTTCGGCATAGTAGAGGCGCCGCAAACCACTTAGAGCACATAACGTGGCACAAGGAATACACGGAAAAGTAGTAACGAACATGTCACAACCTTCCGTGCAGATACCTCGTCTCGCAGCGAGAGCAAAGATAGTGGCTTCCGCGTGACCAGCAACTGACACTTCGATGTGTTGGCCAGCCTCAAAGTTACTCCGTGGATCCCCAAGTATATACGCTATTTGCTCACTCGGATAATGACGGTTGTATGCGCCAAGAATAATTTTTCCATCATGAACAAGCGCCGCGCCAATTTGCCGCCACCAGTCGGGAGAGCGTTCTGCAAGATCTCTCGCGCCTTCCATCAGATCCACAGCAAATTCTTCGTGACTTATTCGTATTTCCCCTGTTGGGGTACGACCTTCGAGAGCCGCATCTTTATGCCAACGAAGTCTCCACCGCCCATCAAGTCGAACGGTGTACTCGCCTAGATACTTTCGCGCGAGCATTCTCGATACATCTTCATCAGGAAGTACAAGTTCTCCATAGTGTCGAAGCTCATAAAGGTTCGACAATGTGAGAATCCGCACATCTGTAAAGACGCCTAGTGCTCGCACCATACAAACAGCATCTTCTGGTGTGTTACCAGGTAAATGCCGCCTCAATGGCGTGAACGTATCAATGAATTCTCTTCCCAGTACATAGAGGACTGCGCCTCTGTGCGCCCGAAAGAATTGCAAGTAACCATCGTGCGGAGACGCAATATACGCAATCACTGCAACATTACGGTTGACCAAGGTCACGTTCAATCTCCTCTGCTAAGGCCCTTAGTTTACCCTGAACCTGTTGAAGAGCTTCGAGACGACCATCCAAAGCAAGTCTGCGGATACGTTCAGTGGTACTTGTCCTAGCTTGAGCTGGAAGGATAAGCAGATGCTTACAATTTGCACGCATCACTTCTTGACCAGGAAGGTCACTGGTGGTCTCAGAAATAATACGTACGTCTGCTTGCACAATTGCGTGCAATGTCCCATCTTCATACTGAGGAACGATGACATCGACCGCTCGTGTATGAGCAAGCATTCTGCATCGTTCTTCCATGGGGACTACTGGTCGGGTCGGCCCTTCCTTGCGCCGTCTTGTAAGCTCGTCCGTATCAACCCCAACCACCATAATGATATGGTCGAAACCCTGACAATGCTTCAATGCTGCCAGTTTACCATTCTGAATATAGTCATTATGACCAATGTGCAGAAGATCCCACACGCCCGTCGTAAAGACTATAGCGCAGTTCATCTCCCGCAAAATCTCAAGCAAAGAAGCGAATTCCTGATGATTAGGAAAGAAACGATCTTCAAACCCAGCAATGTTTCGTATGATGCGCTGTGCTCGCTGTAAAAGGGTCGTATTGGGCGATATAAGTGTTTGCACTGCAGTAGACATACCAACGCTCCCTATAACTAGTGTTCATCCTTCGAAACACTACCACTGTGACGCTGCATACAAAACACTCGCAGGTAGCGGGCATTTTAGTACATTTCTTGTCAAGATTTATTACAACCCCGCAGAGGTTTTAATGATATTTGCTATTTGTTTGCCGTAGTCGGTAAGGATTGGTTTGCCATACTGGGTGAGGAGGTCGCCCGGGTTATCAGACGCGTGCCAATGCCACGCGGCATAGCCGCTCGTACCAATGGTGGGGCCATAGCTCGTCACCGCACTAATAACCTGGTTACCATTCGCATCGATTGTGGCACCGTCAGTTGAGTTACCAAACTCACCCACAATGACCGGAATAGTGCCATCGGCACTGCGGATGGTTTGCGCTGCAGCAACGCCCGCATGACTACTGGGGCTCCCCAAGAGCAAGCTGTTCATGTAGTTTTGGTCCATACTGCCATTAGCAACCCACGCGTAAAAATGCAAGTCCCACACCACGTTGTGCATCGTTGCATAGCTAGCCTCAGTGAGGCCCGAGCCCGCACCAACTGTTTGAGGATTCCCCGCACCAACACCCGCCTCGAGCATAACGATCGCTTGCGAGCCCGTGCCTCGAATAGCGTTATAGACGCTCACCTGCTCGGCGGTGATGTTTGCTTCATCTGCGCCATAGCCGTTTTGTGGTTCGTTCATCGTACCAAACCACACATACGGATTATTTTTATATGCCTGTGCAAGTGAAGCGTACCACTGCGCCTCAGCCGCATCTGGATATGCGCGTGTGAGTGGCCATGGATGATATTCAATCTCTACTACCACCTTTTTTGCAGTTAGCGTGTTCACAATATTTTGGAAGTAGGATGGCGGTTGATAACTACCAATCGCAAAGCGTACAAAGGTGATGCCTGGGAACAAGTCGAGTACTGACTGCCCGATATTTGGATCACCAATATTGATACCTCGTGCGAAAAAGACATTGCCTTGCGGATCATATATCTTGCCATTCGCTACGTGAAAGTTCCCTGTGGCTGTTGGGGTTGGAGTAGTTGGTGTGTTGGTGCTTGTTGGTGGCGTAGTTGGAGTTGTAGGCGAGCTTGGTGTAGTTGAAGTGGGCGGATTAGTATTACCAGCATTGGGAGGGGTGATGATAACCAACAACACAAGATTTTGTGAGCGAGCTGCGCTCCATCCCAACACACCATTGTCATACCGGACTTTCCACCATGTGAGCCCACCACGCACAGTAGGGCCCGCCACTATCGTTCCTAATTGGCCACGAAAAACAGTTTTAATTACTGCACCCCACGCACTATTGCGTACATTCACTCGATTTTCTGCCACTTGCACGCGCGCACCAACAGCAAAACCTGCAGGTACCGATTGTGGGGACTGCGATTGGGATGGAGTTTGCGTGGATGTTGTTGGATTGGAAGGTGTCGTCACTGGGGTGTTTGGGGTAGAACCAGGTTGAGTTGGGTTTGCAGTTGGCTGGGCTGGCGTCTGTGCTGGACTTGGCGTGGTTTGAGGCACCGAGTTGGCCGGCTGTGTGAGCGGACTTTGTTTTGGCCCCACCCAATAGCGCCCATCCCAGGAGTACCACTGGCTGGTTTTGGCATCTTGACCCCATACAGCATTCGTTGATGCTATATAGACCAGTTGCGCTGTGCCGCCTCCACCAGATACCGCTGCTGTGTTTTGAAGAATTGACCCAGTAGAGGAAAGTTGCCACAGCGAGCCAGCAGCATCAACAAAGGAGCCGCCACTTGTGGGAGTGAGTACTATCGTCCCCCCACTTTGGGTAAGTGGGCTCGATTTTGGCCCAGCCCAATAGCGCCCATCCCAGGAGTACCACTGACCTGACGTTGCGTCTTTGCCCCATATAGTTTTGCTATCAGACACATACACAAGCATCGCTGTGCCTCCCCCGCCAGAAACAGGAGACCCATTCACTAGTACGGACCCAGTTGCTGATAGTTGCCAAACAGCACCAGAAGCGTCAGTGATGGAGCCGCCGCTGGCTGGGGTAAGTACCTGCTGCGTAGCAGCTATAGCTACTGAGGATCCTATCAACCCTTGTGAGAAAAGAATCACACCCACCATGCAAGCGAAAATGTATCTGCGCATAATCATCAAGAGTATTACCGACTAACTCTATAAGTATGCCATACACAAAAAGCCGCTCTTCATAAAGCGGCTTTTGCGGCAGTGTGTAAAAAATTATTTTATATCAACCCCCATCGAGCGGGCAGTGCCCATGATGGTTTGCATGGCGCCTTCAACATCTTTAGCGTTAAGGTCTGCCATCTTCTCTTCAGCAATCTTGCGGATCTGCTCTTTGGTGAGTGAACCAATCTTGCTCGTGTTTGGCTTACCTGAACCCTTCTCTTTGCCGAGCGCCTTGATGATAAGGTTTGAGGCTGGAGGGGTTTTCAGCACAAAGTCGTATGAACGATCTTCGTAGATGGTGATAACACACGGAATAAGGCTGCCTGCCATAGGCGCGGTTGCGTCGTTGAACTTCTTAACGAACTCACCGATGTTAATACCAGCGGGACCAAGCGTGGTACCCAAAGGAGGCGCCGGCGTAGCTTTGCCTGCGGGAGCGATGATTTTCAGTTTTTTAGTGATTTTCTTTGCCATGTGATTTTGAGTGGCTTTCAGTGAGTACCCCCTTCGGACCTGTAGTCATCAAGGAAACGGTCTGCTCAGGGGGTACTCACTTTCCGCACGATAGTACTTTAAAAAATTCAAATTTGCAATGCTTTTTAGATTCTCTTGATTTGTAAGAAGTCCAGCTCAACTGGCGTCTCGCGACCAAACATCGAGACGAGGACTTTTACCTTACCGCGGGCATCATCCACCTCACCCACCTTACCGTCGAGATCCTTAAACGGACCGTCGACAATAACGACTGCGTCGCCCACTGCAAGATCAATCGCATGCGTGACGCGACCCTCGGTCTCTTGCATGCGTCCTAGGAGCGTGTCAACTTCATCTTGGCGCAGCGGCACTGGGTTCACACCTGAGCCCACAAAGCCGGTGACGCGTGGCGTGTTGCGCACAACGTACCACGACTGATCATCAACAAGCATATCAACGAGCACATAGCCTGGGTACACCTTCTCTTCTTCCTCGACACGGCGACCACCTTTAATTTTGACGGTGCGCTCCGTGGGGACGATAACGTTGAAAATTTTGTCTTGGAGACCCAGCGACTCTATGCGTTGGCGCAGGTTACGAGCCACCGCGTTTTCATATCCCGCGTAGGTGTGAATGGCATACCATGCCCGCCCAACACTGCTGTCTTGTTTTGCCATAATGCGTACGTAGATTAGATAACTTTTTGAATAAGCGCTGAGAAGACGTAGTCCCACGCTCCGAGGTACAGCGCAGTCGCGAGCGATACACCTAAGACAACCACGGTATACGTAATAGCCTGGTTGCGCGTTGGCCACGACACATGGCGCATCTCCGAGCGGACGTCCTTAAAATAGTTCATCAGTGCGTTCATAGTGATTTTGTTGGCATTTTTAAAAGCCCCGCAGGGCTTTAATGCCCTATATACTACGGTTTTTAACTAAATTGTCAACCGGCCCTCTGTGGGGCCGGTTGGTGGTGATTATCGGATCTCGTAGGTGATGGTGACGTCGTTGGTCAGCTTGTTTTGGCCCACGGAGATTTCAGGGGCGATCGCTTTGCTGTCTGCCCCAGCGGAGGCGTACGAGCGTACTGCATACGGCTCTGGACTATAGCCATTTTCGCTAAACGAGACGATACGCACCAGTGAAACTCCAAGCTCTTTGGAGAGCTTCTTTGCCTTCTCTTTTGCATCTGCTATCGCCTTGTCGCGTGCTTCTTGCTGTGGGACAGTCGGGTCATCAAACGTGAAATTGAGTCCGCTCACATTCGTGGCTCCTTTAGAGCCAACTCCCGCGAGTAGATCCCCTGCCTTGCTGGTGTCACGTACTTTGATCGTGGTTGATTGAGAAACATCGTAGCCAGTGAGTGTTTGCTTGCCTGGAGGGCAGTATACTGCGGCTGAACCCACCGAAACCGCCGGACATGCTGCAGATTGATACTCATAGTGCGGTTGGATAGAGTAGTCGGTTGTCTTTATATCCTTTGCGTCTATCCCTTTACTCTTGAGGTACTCGGTAAGAGCGTTTGCTTTGGTGGTTACTTCGGTTTGTGCGTCAGCAACCGTTGCTTTCATAGCGCTCACGGTAAAGCTGAACGTAGCGATATCCGGCACCGCGAGCATTTCGCCATGACCGGTCACTTGAATAGTGTTCGTCGCCTGCACTCCTGTGCCGATGTAGCGCAAGTTCAAAATACCGCTCACCACACCGACCGCTAAAAACGCGACGAGCATCCAACCAGCAACAGTGATAGCTCGAACAAATTGCAACCCACCAGGACCTTCAAATAGAGTCATAGATTTATTTAAGTGAATTAATAACGCTTTGGAACTGAGCTTCGGGGAGCGCACCAGAGACCGGGGCCATTTTACCGGTTTTCGTATTTACCACCACAGTAAACGGGGTACCGCTGCCACCATTTTGACCCGCTTCGGTAGTATCTTGGTCAATCCTGCTCTGGTACGTCTTATTCGTAACGCACGTTTGGTACTTCGCCATATCAGCACCAAATTGCCCTGCTAACTGCGCATAGTACGCATCAGACATCTTGTTTTGATCAGCAAAGATAGCGTCGGCAAACTTCCAGTAGCCGTCATTACCGAGTTGTGCCGCTATACATTCAGCAGCATTAGCTGAAGGGTTCGCGTGAGGGTGAATTGAGGCGAGTGGGAGTTGGCGCTGCACAAGCGCAATTTGTCCGTTCGACTCAGAGACGATCTTCTTGAGAGTTGGGTATACCATCGAGCAGAATGGGCATTGAAAATCAGAATATTCAACAAGGACGATAGGTGCGGTAGGCGACCCAATGATGTGGTCTTGGGCTGACGGCGGGCGGATATTGAGATCGGTTGGGGCAACTACAGCGCCTGCTGCGGCCGCATTCGCAAGGGTAGGCTGTGCTGGTGCACGATTTACTGCGAAAATTGTGGCGGCAATAATAACACCAGCGATGATAATGGCGGCTGATGGTGACAGCTCGAATTTCTTTTTTTCCTCAGACATGAGGGTAGTATACCACCCTGCCGTTGCACCAAGCGAGTCGGGCTATCTCTGTTGAGTTTTCAGCAAGTCGCGAATCTCTTCAAGTAAACGTTCCTGCGCAGGCTTTTGTGCTGGTGGTGTATCCTCCCCTTCCCGAAAGAGTTTTTGACGCATAGACGCAACCACCTTAAAGAAGACAAACACCGAGAGCGAGATAACAAAAAAGTTTATGATGGTTTGCAAAAACGAACCGTAGTGCAAAAGCAGCGGCTGCGCACCTGTTACAAATGGATTTGGCGAGTGTAGCGTGAGGCTGAGATTTTTTATATCGGTGGCACCATTGCCCGTCAGGAGGCCTAACAGTGGCGTAATAATATCAGCCACCAGTGAGTTTACTATGGCACTAAATGCGTTACCAACAATGACGGCGACCGCAAGGTCAACCACATTACCTTTAACAGCAAAGCTTTGAAATTCTTTCCAAAACCCACGAGCTTTTTGTTGAATAGCTGGCATACGGCATTACTTAGGAAGGAGTATTGGAATCGCGTTGATGCATTTCCTCGACATCCTCTTGAATTTCATCGACATCTTCTTGGATTTCATCCACGTCTTCTTGAATTTCGTCGACATCCTCTTGAATCTCTTCTATGTCCTCCTGGATCTCATCAATGTCCTGCTCGACACTTTCGATAGTGCGCGTCGTAAAGTTTATGGTCATCTGGATGAAGATAGAGAGGTAGATCGCCTCAAGCGAAACTACGGTCGTGAGAATAAGCAACATGCGGTCAAATTGCAAGACCCCGAGCGCTACCAGCAAAAAACAAGATAGGAACGCGAGTGTATGTATAACAATCGACTGGAGTGACCCTACCCAGCGCGTTATAGCGAGCGCATACTCCTCGAGCGGTACTTTTGGCCCTTTATTCTTCATGCAAAATTAGTATAGCACTCACCCACACCAGTAATACACCGTGCGCACGGTACAATGCTGCTATGCAGCGACGTTTTAGATTTATACGCACCGACCTCTGGCGCGAGGGCACGTGGCTCGATTTGTGGAGTGTGGTGCATTTCCTTTCGGGATTGTCGCTTGGGTTTGGTCTTTCATTTTTTAGCTTTGGTGCTCTTCCCTCTTTTTTACTGACAGTCATCCTCCTTATTGCGTATGAGCTGTGGGAGGCGATGGTGCGTATTAAAGAAGCGCCGACCAATCGAGTGATGGATGTGGTGGTAGGCACCCTCGGATTCGCGTGCTCTTTTTGGGTAGTTACTCCACAACTTACCACAGCGCAGTGGTTATTTTCATTTGAAATAGTACTAACGCTGAATGTTATTCTCGCAGCTATAGGGTGGCGTGCGTCACAAAAAGCCGAGGCACTCAAAGCACGCATGCGCAAACGTTTCTTAGAAAAACGTATGGCTCTCTTACGCCGCGAATCTCACCTGCGCAAAAAATTTAAGCGGTGATTGACGAGGGTGGCTACAGGGAATCGAACCCTGATTGCGAGTTCCACAAACTCGAGTGTTAACCGTTACACCATAGCCACCATATGAGCACCAGAACCCCCTATATATAGCATCCCGAGCCCAAAAATAGAAGCTTTGACACGATAAGGGGCTCTGGCGCGAGGCTACGGTAAAAACGGCGAGAAAGCGAGCAAGAGCGAAAATCCCATGAGCACTTTGAGCGAAAACTTAAACAGCACTCTCCCCCACTGAGCATCCAGCGGTTTGTGTGCAATCGCCATGTAAAGCCACCAGCCACTAAGCCCCAACATTGCTAAAATAAATATCGAGCCAAGCTCGCTAAACACCCACAGCGCCACCAGGGCTACCATGGTGCCCATAATGTAGCCGATGATGTGCTGCCGCGTTTTACGCGCGCCATGCCGTACTGCAAACACGGGCACTTTTGCTGTTGTGTATTCGTGGGCTCGATAGAGCGATATGGCATAAAAATGCGCCATTTGCCAGCAAACCAGTACTAAAAAGAGGAGCGCTGCCACCATATCAAAACGATTCGTTGCAGCGGTATACCCCACCACAATGGGCATAGCACCAGAGACCGAGCCCACGAGAGCGCCCAGATACGAGTATCGCTTTATATACGTGTAGAGCCCAACATAAAAAATAAAACCGACTCCGGCTGCAACAACACTCACTATATTTACAAACGCATATAAAAGACCAAACCCAACAACACCCAACAACACTGAAAAAATAAGCGCGCTATGTACCGCGACTTCTCCCTGCACAAGTGCACGTTTCTTTGTGCGCTCCATCTGCGCGTCTATATCCCGATCGAGAATGTTGTTGCACACACACGCTGAAGCGACGACCAGCCCAAGCCCCACGAGCGTAGCAAGAAAAAGCGGCAACTCAATATGCCAGCGCACCGCAAAGAGAAAGCTCGCGACCGTCGTAAAGAGATTGCCGTAGATCATCCGTGGCTTGATTAGTTCGTAATACGCACGCATCATATGCCCGTTTGCCTATTCATATACTGATACATTTCCTGCGGCTCGAGCATCATACGATTATTAAGATGCAGCATAATCCATACCGAGCCAACCACCAGCATGCAGATAAGCGCGCACGCATAGAGAAATAGATAGAGTTTCTCTTTTTCTTTCGGGCGCACGGAGAGGTGTAAGAAGCATATAGCTTGGACAATAAACTGCATACACGCCAGCGCAAAGAGTATACCCACCACCGCACCAGGGGAAAATGTATGCACCCCATGCGCGTACAAAAGCGCGACATCATACGCTGCGAGTGTCGTGACCAGCGAGAGTATGAATCCAATAGTATATGTAGCGCGGGTTAGTTTCATAGGAATCCAAAGAGATACACGATAGTAAATATAAAAATCCAAATCACATCAAGGAAGTGCCAGAACAGTGCAAACAGTGCAACCTTACGCGCCGAGGCGCTCGTAAGCCCTTGGAATGAAACCGCAAACATAAGTGCGAGTAGCCACAGCAAACCAATTGTGACGTGCAGTCCGTGTGTACCCACGAGTGCAAAATAGCTTGAGAGAAATCCACTCGCGCTGGGGCCATATCCTTCACTCACGAGTTTTGCAAACTCAAAAACTTCCATCCCTACAAAGAGAGCACCAAGCGCGAAAGTGATCACCAAAAAAAGGAGCATCTCGCGCACCTTGTGTCTTTGTGACGCAACGAGCGCGAAGCCACAGGTAAAACTACTCGTGAGCAGCGCGATTGTCTCGATAAGCACATAGGGCGCGCTAAAAAGTGTTGTTCCGGCGGGGCTCACTGCACTCCCTCGAAACACGATATATACCGCAAAGAGTCCTGCAAAAAGAATAAAGTCGGTCATGAGATAGACCCAAAAACCAAAAAGTGTTGTTTTGTTGTCGTGGTGCATCATGGTCGTATCAACATTTCATGCGTAGTCTCCTCACTAAACGTGCGCACCAGTATCACCCATATACCCACTAACACACTGAGCGCCGCGAGCCACCAAAGGTGCCATACTACAGCAAACCCAAAAGCAGTGGCGAGTGCACCAAAGATAAGACCCACCATGGACGGTTTGGGAAGCATAATTTCCTCGTCTTTTTCTTGCAGCTTCGTACCTTTTTCTTTTTGCATCCAAAACGCATCGCGCCCATAGACGGTGGGGAGCGTTTTAAAGTTGTACGCCGGTGGTGGTGTGGGTACTGACCACTCCAACGTGCGGGCATCCCACGGGTCCGCGCCTACCCGAAGTTCTTTTCTATTTTTTATACTCACCAAGAGTTGTATAACTTGAGTGGCAAAACCAAACACGATAAGCGCAGCGCCTATCGCCGCCACGATAAAGAGCGGCTGCCAGCCAAGACCAGCGGCATAGTGGTCAAGCCGGCGCGTAGCACCCATAAAGCCCAAAATATAGAGTGGACCAAACGCTAAAATAAATCCCACGAGCCAAAGCCAAAACGCTCGCCTCCCCCACTTTTCATCAAGCATGAAACCAAAAATTTTAGGGAACCAATACGCAAGCCCCGCAAAATAGCCAAATAGCACACCACTCACGATCATGGTATGAAAGTGCGCAACCAAAAAGAGACTGTTGTGTAATTGATAATCTGCCGGCGGCTCAGAGAGCACCACGCCTGCTACCCCACCCATCGTGAAGCACACCACAAAACCCATAAACCACAGCATGGGCGTGGGAAAGCGGATAGAGCCGCGATACATTGTGAAGAGCCAGTTGAATATTTTTACCCCCGTTGGCACTGCAATGATCATCGTCATGATACCGAAAAATGCGTTTACCTTTGCGCCAGCGCCCATCGTAAAGAAGTGATGCAGCCAGACGATGAATGAGAAAAAAGTAATAGCGGCGATTGAATACACCATAGAGGTATACCCCGCAAGTTTTTTTCGCGAGAACACCGGCACAATTTCTGAAAAGATACCAAAAGCAGGCAAGATAAGAATATACACCTCGGGATGCCCCCATGCCCAAATGAGGTTAACGTACAGCATCATGTTGCCACCGCCATCGATCGTAAAGAAATGAAATCCTAGTGTGCGGTCAAGCGCGAGGAGCGCGAGCGTGAGAGTGAGAATAGGAAAGGCAAAAATAACCAGTGTCATAGAACCGAGCACCGTCCAAGCGAACATTGGCATACGTATGAGCGTCATACCACGGCAGCGCATCTTCAAAATGGTGACAAAAAAGTTGATACCCGAAATGAGACTCCCTACCCCACCAATTTGGAGCGCCCATATCCAATAGTCGACTCCTGTCCCGGGCGAGAATTTGAGTTCAGAGAGTGGTGGATATGAGAGCCACCCTGCGGCAGAAAAATCACCGAGCATAAGCGAGATATTTACCAACAGCGCACCCGCCGCAAACAGCCAGAGGCTAATGTTATTGAGGAGTGGGAACGCTACATCACGCGCACCTATTTGCAGCGGCAATACCAAATTAATAATGCCGAACATAATCCCCATCGCGACAAAAAAGATCATGATAGAGCCGTGTGCGGTGAAAAGTTCTTGAAAATGCGCAGCGCTCACTATTCCTGAGGAATCTCCCACCGAGAGTGCCTGCTGGAGGCGCATAAGTACCATATCCGCACCACCACGCACAAACATGACGAGCGCAATAACGATGTACATAACCCCAATGCGCTTATGATCAAGTGACGTGAGCCACTCACCCAAGAGCTTCTTCCACCATCCAAAGCGCACTAGAATAAAGAAAAAACCTATAATAAAAATGACTTCAAAAAGTGCGCCACCCATCGCAATAGGGTTTTGTGGTAGCGCATCAAGCGAGAGTCTGCCAAATAAAAAAGAATGCCACGCCATATAGTTACATCTGCATATCGTGCATAGGCACCATGCTCTTGTTTACAATTGTAGTATACAGACCATCTCCCACTGGTGCGTAATAGCGCACACGGTCATAGGTACTTGTTGCAGCAAGCAGAGGATATGTTTCCTGGGTGAGCGGTTTACTTGACGGTGAGAGGCGGGCCAAACTCGCCCACGCTGCAAAATCATTCGCTGACACCGCACGCACAGTAAACGCCATACCAGAGAATCCTTCGCCACTAATATTTGCTGACGAACCCTGGAAAACACCAACCCGTGTTGCCATGAGATTCAGCTGGGTCGACATACCCGGCATCACCATAATTTGTCCGCCCAATTGTGGTACCCAAAATGAATTCATGGGCGCGTCGGCAGTGAGTGAAAAATGTACTGGCACATCTTGCGGAATAACCAACTCATTCACACTCGCGACTCCAAGCTCTGGGTAAATAAAAAGCCACTTCCAATTGAGCGCCACCACCTCGACTTCAAGCGGTGTTCCTGGTAGTGGCACATAGGGATCAAGCTTATGCGAGCTTTTCCAAGCGAGAATCGATAGACACAGAATAATGAGCGCAGGAATCACCCACCATACAATCTCTGCGATCGTACTATCATGATCCCAATGCGGAGCATGCGCACGCTTCGCGAGCGGCCCCGAAGCGCGATATCGCCACGCAAAGAGAAAAAGCATGATAAAAACCGGTAGCACCACGATCGCACTGAGCGCAAACGTAGTGTATATAACTGAGCGCTCCCCCAAAGCAATGGGCCCAGCAGGATCAAGCAAAGGCATGTATAACCACGAGAACATTAGCACTACTATAACCGACAAAAAACACCCAACTTTTGGTTGGGTGTTTTTTGTTTGGTGCCCAGGAGAGGACTCGAACCTCCAAGCCTTGCGGCATATGCACCTCAAGCATACGCGTATACCAATTCCGCCACCTGGGCATCTGTGTAATCAGACAAGCTGATTATAGTGATTTTAAGAACTCCTTACCACTTCCTGATTTCAATTTCTTTTCTGCCTCGCGGGCTTCTACTCGCGTACTGAATTCCTTCGAATAAATAAGGACAAAAGGTCTATATGGCTTTGTTGTCCTATTTTTACCTACGTTATGTTCTGCAAATCGCCGTTCCAAATTATTGGTCAGGCCAACATATATGTACTTATTGCTTTTGCTTTGCAGAGCATATGTCCAATACATACGCGTATATCAACCTGCCTGCCGGCAGGCAGGTTCCCCACCTGGGCATAGAACCGAACAATACGAACAAGGTGCAGTATACCCTAAAACAAAAAAGGCGCTATGGCCTTTTTACTGCGCGGTTGTCTCCGGGGTCTCGTTGGTGAGACCTTCTTCAACTGGAGTCTCAGCGGTGACCGTCTCAATATTCTCTCCTGCTGGGACCAAGTCCTCAGCTGCAGGAGCAGCAACTTCAACCTCAGGCTCTGGAGCAAAATCCTCTGTCGAGAGAGAAACTTGCATCGACTTGCGCATAGCGCGCTTTTGGTCACGCGACGCCTTCTCGCGAATGAAGTAGAGCTTTGCGCGGCGCACCTTTGCGCGGCGCAACACCTCGATAGAGTCGATCATTGGCGAGTAAAGTGGGAAGATTTTCTCCACCCCTACTCCACTGGCAACACGGCGCACCGTAAAGGTAGCACCTGGCTCAGTGCCGTGCTTAACCGCAAGGACGAGGCCTTCAAACGCTTGCTTGCGGGTGTTTTTAGTGAGGACTTCCTTCTTGTTGGCAGCCTTACCCTTTTTAAGTTCAACGATGTTTTGCCAGACACGCACCGTGTCGCCGGTACGAATACCGAGCTCGGCGCGCGCCTTCATGTTGACTGGGCTAGTTTTAACCGCTGTTTTCATGCCAGCACAATCTAACACAAACCCCAATTTCTCGCAATAAAAAGCAAAAGGCGCCACTACCCGTGTGGCGCCTATCCTGCGTGTGTCTTTTTCCCGTTTTTCAGTAACCACCTAGATAATACAATAATTTATTTATTATGCAAGAGCTTCTCTGCCTCCAGGAAATCGGGAGGCAAGGGGGCGGCAAAGGTGTGCTCGGTACCATTTGGCAAGGTAAGGGTAAGAGAGAGGGCATGCAAGGCTAAGCGCCCAAAGCCCAAGAGCGCGGGGCGGTTGGGAGCATAGAGCTGGTCGCAGAGTATAGGGCGCTGAATAGAGGCTAGGTGGACCCGGATTTGGTGGGTACGGCCGGTTTTGGGCATCACTTCCACATATGTAGTATCGTGCCCTCGCTCGAGCACACGAAACGTAGTCACCGCCTCGCGAGTGGTACCTTGAGGGCGCAGAGCGCTGCGCGGCCCCCGGCCGCCACGGCTACTACCTATTGGTTTATCGATAATACCGCGCTCGTCTTTAATAGTGCCGTACACAAAGGCGCGATAGGCTTTGCGCACCAGCCGCTCTTGAAACTGCTCTTTGAGATACGCGTATGCAGCTTCGGTTTTCGCAACAATAAGCACGCCGGAAGTCTCCCGATCGATGCGGTGCACTAAGTAGTAGTTCCCTTCCCCATAACGCTCAGCGAGCCAAGAAGTCAGGGCTGGATAGTCATGCTTCTCGTCAGGATGCACAATCATCCCCGACGGTTTGTCTACAACCACCACCTCGTCGTTTTCAAAAATAATAGCCGGGTCTGGCATTTTTGGTGCGCGGTGAGGGACTCGAACCCCCGACCTTCTCAGTGTAAATGAGTTGCTCTACCAACTGAGCTAACCGCGCGCTTGTCCTCCATAGCCTCAGCAAAGAAGGAATGCTCACACTCTACCCTTCTTTACACTTTTTCTCAATATAGCGAACAAAGGTGGTATTATTTTGGTAATGGACGAACAGATGCTCCAATATATACGCACACGAAAAAGTGTGCGCGTACCAGACGACATGATACGCCAAGAACTCCAAGGCGTTGGGTGGGATGCGGCTTCCATTGATGCGGCATTCGCCTCACTCGTACCAACACCCCCGCCAGAGTCCACTCCCCCGCCAGCACCACCCCCAATCTCACCCACAACACCCCAAACACAAACCGCTCCAGCGGCGGCTGAAAGTCCCCCCGCTCCTGCCTCAACAACCCCTGCACCCGCCACCCCCACACCGCAACCACCAGCAACACCTGCAACGACTCCCGAGTCAGCACCAGTGGCGACTCCAGAGCCAGCAGCGCAACCAACACCAAATGCAAGCGCCTCTGCTTCATCCGCAGCAACCCCCCCAGTCGAATCAGCGGCTGCTACAGCGCAACCACAAGCCGCCCCTTCTGGCGCTAAGCGCATTCTATTAGTTGAAGACGAAAAGGCGCTCGCCACAGTCATGAGTTTAAAGTTAAAAAATGCCGGCTATGACGTAGTTGTGGTTTACAATGGAGATGACGCGCTGCGCACACTTGGTGGTAGTTATTTCGACCTTATGCTGGTTGATATCATGATGCCCAAGCGCGATGGGTTCAGTGTGCTTGAAGAGTTAAAGAAGCAGAACAATCAGATCCCCGTCTTTGCTATGTCAAACCTCGGGCAAGAAGAGGACATAGCGCGCGTTAAAAGTATGGGGGTGAAAGAGTACATCGTTAAAGCAGATGCGTCCCCCACCGACATCCTTGGGCGCGTCGATGCATTTCTTAAGCACTAACATATGGCCGACTCCACTGAGCAAAAACCAGAAGCAAAAAAACCCGTCACTAAATTAGAAGACGCGTTTATTAAAGATGCCCTCCTTAAAGGTCAGTATGTTAGCGCAGAGGATATGGCACATGCTGAGGAGTATGCGAAGTCCCACCACACCGCTATCACCGAATATCTTTTTAATGCCGAGTTGTTAAATAAGGGATTGCTTGGACACGCGGTTGCAGAAGCGCTCAATGTAAAGTATCTCGACCTATCGCAAAATCCTCCGCAAAAAGCCACCATCACGAAAATTCCTAAAGACGTGGCAGAGCAAAATCGCGTCATCCTCGTTGACGACACCACCGACATTGTTATTGCCACCGACACTATCGACCCAAAGGCTGCGAGTGAAGCTGTTGCGTCCCTTTTCTCCGGCAAGAAAATTGTTGTGTGTTGGGCCTTTAGTAGCGACATGGAGCGTGCCTTCCCTCTCTACAAAGAGGCCTTGGCGGTACGCTTTACTGAAATCATTAAGCGAGAGCAAAAAGTCGCACCAGAGATAGTAGAGCAAATTGTTGAGGATGCTATTTTACTGCGCGCCTCCGACATCCACCTGGAGCCACAGGAGAGTGAGGTGCTCGTGCGTTTTCGTATCGATGGTGTGCTTGAAGAAGCAGGAACACTTCCAAAATTGCAGTATGAAAATATTCTCAACCGTATAAAAATAGAAGCGCGTCTGCGTATCGACGAGCATATGCGCAGTCAGGACGGTGCTATTCGCTACCACAAGGGCACCAACTCCGCTGACCTGCGTGTTTCAATCGTCCCCACTGTCTCGGGCGAAAAGGTGGTGATGCGTCTTTTGGGTGAATACCTGCGCACTCTCACCCTCGCTGATATCGGCCTTTCGCAAAAACACCAGGCCCTTCTCACCGAAATCGCCAATAGGCCGTACGGCATGATCCTCACCGCGGGCCCCACTGGCTCTGGCAAAACGACCACACTATATTCAATTTTGCGCATGCTCAATGATTCGAGCGTCAACGTCACCACCATCGAAGATCCGGTGGAATATCGTATTGGCCGCATCAACCAAGTACAGGTAAATGACGCGACTGGGCTGACGTTTGCGAGTGGATTGCGTACCGTGGTACGCCAAGACCCTGACGTCATTCTCGTGGGAGAAATCCGTGACCTCGAAACGGCCGAGATCTCCGTTAACGCAGCGCTTACCGGGCACCTCCTCCTCTCAACCTTTCACGCCAACGACGCCTCTACGGTGGTGCCTCGCTTGCTCGACATGAAGGTTGAATCGTTTTTGCTCGCCTCTACCCTCTCGGTCATCATTGCACAACGTCTTATCCGCCGCATTTGTTCACACTGCAAAGTATCCGAAACGGTCACCGTGGCATCTCTTATTGAGGAATTTCCCAAACTCAAACCATTCCTCACCGGCACCGAACTTATCGTGTATAAGGGTAAGGGGTGTGATAAGTGCAACAAGACTGGTTTTAAAGGACAGTCTGGTATTTTCGAGTTTATTGAAGTCACTCCAAAGATCGAGGAGATTATTCTAAAAGACCCTTCCGCAGAAGCGATCGAGCGCACCGCGCGTGAACAAGGGGCAAAAAGCTTCTTTGAGGATGGGCTCGATAAGGTGCTCGCTGGCATCACCACTTTCGAAGAACTTTTGCGTGTGGCACTGCCACCCAAAATTCTCGAGCAATAGTATATGGCAAAAGAAACCGATTTTTTTCTTGAAAATCTCAGTATCCTCATGCGCTCGTCGCTCCCTATTCGAGAAGCAGTCTCAACCCTTAAGGAGGAGATTCGCGGTAAAAATATGCGCCGTGCAATCACCATCATCGAGCAAGAGATAGATGCTGGCGGAAAAATTTCTACCGCTCTACAAAAAAGTAAAATGCTTTCTGAGCGGTATGTGGCCCTGCTGCGCCTTGGGGAGGAAACAGGAGAGCTCCAAAAGCAAATGGCGCTCGTGGTTGATGAACAAAAGAAAGAGCAGGCGCTCCACTCGAAAATTCGCGGCGCGCTCATTTACCCCGCTATTGTGATTCTCATCACCATATGTGTTGGTATTTTCACCATGTGGTACATCTTTCCACGTCTCACTGCGGTCTTTGCCCAAAGCGGTGGGCAACTCCCCGTTACCACCCGCATCATCATTGGCATCGGTAATTTCCTCACACAGTGGGGTGTTATCGTGGTGCCTGGTGGGTTTACTATTGCGGCACTCCTTATTTATTTCGTATTTATCTACTCAAAAACACGCAGTATCGGTGAGCGAATCTTGCTCCACACACCCGTGATGCGCACCATCATTCAAGATCTTGAACTCGCACGCTTCGGCTATGTGATGGGCTCTCTTCTGCACGCAGGCATTACAGTGCCGCAAGCGCTTATTTCTATGCAGGACTCCACCACGTTTGTTCTATATAAACGATTTTATGCAGAACTCTATAGTAAAGTGACTGAGGGAGCGTCACTGTACAAGGCAATCAGTACCTATCCTCAGTATCAGCAATTTGTACCTTCCTATTTAGCACGTCTCATTTCAGCGGGAGAAATGTCTGGCTCACTTTCTGAAACACTTAGTGACATTGGGGAAATGTTTGAAGTAAAGACAGAAAACATAACGCAAAATCTCAGCGTCATGCTCGAGCCTATTATCATCGTGGTGGTCGGTCTGGTGGTCGCCTTTTTGGCTGTAGCGATCATCTCCCCTATTTACGGACTCACGACGCAAATCAATTAATGCCTTTTGCGGTAATACCACCCTATCGCAAATACGACTACCACCACAAAAACTGCAACCCCCACAAACAAGAGCGGAGACGTCGGGCTTTCAGCTCCTTTAGTTTGCAGCGCGTGTTCAATATTGGGACGCACTCCCTCTGGCATCGGTTGTAACTCCATACGCTAATTGCTGACCCAATTAATTTGTTGGTACCCACTCGTTGAAAGCGGAAAATTAGGCGGCGGGCTATACAGTAAATTTTTATCGTAGGTATCATTCGTGGTTGCATAGCCCGCGGTAAGATTCCCCCCACTATCTACCCACGACCATGTCCATTGACCATACGACATGATGGAGCCAAAAATAGTAATACTCGTCTTAGTGTTTCCCGGATAGTAGAAAAATTGTGTTGACCCGTTTTGCGCTATAAGCGCCGCATCAATTTCTAGATTACTTGGTGCACTATAGGTGATCACGATATTATTTTGCGCCAAAAGACCCAATACTGAAGACCCATCTTTCGCAGCGTAAAGAATATTGTTAGGAATATAAATAGTAGGCGCACTCCCCACCACATACGGCAACTTGGCTGCAGCAAGCATCACCCGGCCCTGTACCGTACCCTCAACCCACACCGTATCCTCAATATAAATAATGCCATTGCTTGGAATGTTTTGTGTTGAGAGGAGCGTGCGCTTTTTATAATCCGTGTCTTCGTTGTGTGCGACTCCGTACACATCCCACCCGGTAGGGTTTGAGTTAAGACTCGTTACTTTGTAGATAGTGACCGTCCCGTTGCTGTTAAATACGAGGGAGTATCCAAGCGCGCTGGATGGGGACAAATAAATCCCACCACTTTGTGCAGCGGCTTTAAACGTTGAAAGATTAGCGGTAAGCGCCGAAAAGTCGACTGCTGGTACGGGGAATTGCCAAAAACTTTTTACTGCAGCAGATGCGTTCCCCCATACACCATTTTGAGTTGAGGGGCAGGGAGAGCCTTGCGAAGAGGGACAATAATAGGTTGTTTTTGCTGAAGAAATGGGCGCGTTCCCTACCCCATCAAAGCGTATGCCGTTATTTGATTGTAGCTTGCCACTAATAGTCTCACCAGCACCGATCCATACAATGTCGTTACTTAGAAAAGAATACTGCGCGAGCGACGGGATACCATACTGTGCTGTAATTGTTCGCTTGTCATTTGGGTTCGCTGTCGTCCAGCCAGTAGATTGAATAGTAACAATAGTTGAACCCACCACAGGAGGTGTGATGGTGAGACTGTATTGTCCGATTACCTTGCCCGTTGTTAGATCAGTGTACGAATGCACGTAGGGCCCAGGCGTAGTAGTGCCATCGCGATAGTCAGTCGGAAAGTGCGCAAGATGCCATTGATAATAATTAAGACCCGCCTCAGCAACCTGAAACGCCTGTTCATGATTGATGCGTCCAGGACCCATTTGGATTTCTTTGCGCACCACATCTATAAGCGGCACCATCATGAGCGAAAACACAAACAGGAGCATCACCATTCCTACCAGCACATCGCCCCGTATGTACGGTCTGGTTCTCATTAATTTCCTAAATTAGTCTTTAAGTTTCGCATGGTCGCCCCCGCGGTCATGGTAAATGTGGTGGTCGCTGTGCGAGAGTCTTTGGTAAACACCGTGAGTGCCATCTGTGCGTAGGTCACCTGTGCGATAGACACTGGTTGTGCAAGTGGGAGCGATGTAGTTGCTCCGACATAATTTCCATCATAGTAGGTAAAGATCGCTGCGGTGCTTGAGGCAAGTGTCATCAGGGGAGAAATTTTTTCGGACGCAACGGGATAGGTGGCCGGCGTGCCTGTTGGTTTTGTTACTCCTTTGTAGAGCGTGTTGTTGGATACGAAGTAGCGGACTCGTATAATAGAGCCATCATAGCTGCCGTACGGTGTATAAAAAATAATTGCCGAGGAACTTGCAAGCGTGAGCGGATAGGAGCCATCCCCCGCCGTAGTAGCATCCCGAATCTCATTAAGAAAAGTGTTAGTCACAATACGTGCTGTGTCGATGGTACCAATCGCGAGCGGTTGCTGCGAGGTAAGTGAAAGAACTTTTGCTACCGTACCCGCCACCGTAAGCATGAGTAGTAACCCAATACCCATCGCAACAAGAAACTCAATGAGAGTGAGTCCACGGTTCATGGGTTTAATTGTATGCGCAGAGTTTGCTGCCCCGATAGTGAAACATTGTTGATAGTTTGAGTGAGATAGCCGGGCATCTGTATAACCACCTGATACCCTCCCCCTTGGGTGAGTCCCGCAAACATCGCCTGCCCCGGCGTGTAGCAGCCAGACATGTAGTTAATAGTCACATTACTTATGACTGGCGTAGTGCTCGTGCTGGCGCTTTGCAGAAACGCTTTGTACCGCACGTATCGTTTGTGGGCGAGCGCAGTACTGATGGTCGTGCCGGGCACTGTGTAGTATGTTGCACTCGTACCATCAGGGCCGACAAAATCCCAGGTAGCGTTATCATTATTAGCAGCAAGTTGGAACTGCACAGACGTAGAGGCACTTTGCGATTGTGGATTCCAGGTAAGTGTTGAGTAAGTGGTAGAAGCGGTGCCCGTATCAAATGTCGAGGAAATGAGTGAACCAGAACCGGTATATGCACCACCCACCACCTGCAGACGCAAACCGGTGGGCAGCGTGGACGTATCAACACCACCATCATCGCTGGAATATTTATTGGCAATAGACAAATCGTCTTGTCCTGCGCCTCCTGACCAATCTTCTTGATATAAAATACTTCCCGCGGTAAGCCGACTGGCGCTATATCCAAGCGTCGGATTTAGCAACTGGACCGTAGCGCCCTCGATAGAGTTACCTGTTGCAGCATCGGTGACTACCACCAAAAGACTGTTAGTGGTCGCTGGCCCCAACATGAGAGTGGTTTGCTGCGACGTATTGGGCAATAAATTAATTTGCTGCAGCGGTGAGGAACCGTAGAGCATGTAGCTACCTTTTGGTGTTGGGGTATAACTATCCCACTCAATTGGATTAAGGGTGGCTAACCCGGAAGCGTTCGTTGTAACTGTTTGATCGAACTTCAACACATTCGGGGTCCCGATGAGTTTTGAACCCCTCAGTTGGATATCCGCCCCACTTATCGGCTGGCATGACTGGTTAACCGCCTTAAGCGTAAGTGCGCTTACTTGGTCGATGGAAAAACTCACAGACGTACTCTGGCCGGTTACCACTGTAGCATCCGGCTTAGTAGGGTTGGCATTTTGCGCAGTGCTCGGGTACGTTTGGTCGGTTGAATAGCCACTTTGTGTTGCAACAATATGATAACTGTTCGCACTACTCTTTACACCCACTTCAGTCCACTTCCCTTGGGCATCGGTGGTACGCATTACATCAAGCGCAGGAGTAATAGCACTGTTGGTAATGTGGAGTGTGGCACCTGGTACCGGCTGGCCGACCGCATTAATAACGCTCAGCACGAGGGCACCTCCTGTCGCCATATTTTCAAGACCCTTTGGCACTACGGTGGTTACGAAAGAAGACTGGTGATTCGTGGTTACGTTTTTTATATATAACTTCACCTGTTTGTAGTCGGTATCTACAGCACTCGTGCCGTCTGCAGGATCATCAATATACGCAACAGAAAAATAAATTTGATACGTATAATTGTTGTATGGAATGACAAGCGGGTTCGCTTGATCTGGCAGCGGCCCGGCGGGGTTACCAGTTTTGGTGCCCACTTGGGCATACGGTAAATTGCGCGCAATCTCAATATATGACTGTGAGAGCGCTGCAACCGCGGCGGTGTCCCGATACGTGCGCAGTCCGCGTACCGCCGCAGTACCGAGCTCGTAAAGCGCAAAAAATAGGAGAGCAAAAATAGCCGTGGCAATGAGTGTTTCGACCAGAGTAAATCCTCGCATCGGTGTTCGACGCCTGTGCATAAAAAAATGATAGCACGCGCTATGCGGTTGGCTGCACCAATAGCGGAATATCTACATAAAACTGTGTACCCTTCCCCACCCCCTCAGACGCAGCAGTGATGGTGCCGTGATGTGCCTCTATAAATGTCTTCACAATAAAAAGTCCGAGTCCTGAGCCATTGTTATTTACCTCAGCGGCATTATCTCCACGACTAAACTTACTAAACATATGCTTGAGCGTATCGTCAGTCATACCAATACCGGTGTCACGAATTTCCACATGCGCCATAGCGGTACCGGGCATTTTACGTAAGAGTACTGTGATAGACCCTTGGGGTGTATATTTGGTTGCGTTATCAATAATGTTTCCAAAAATTTGTTTGAGCTTGCCACTGTCTCCCCATACCATAACCTTTTCTTGTGGCACAGAAATCTCGAGTTTAAGACCTTTCTTCTCGACGCCCGGACGCAACTCGGTGCCCACGTCATTCATCAAGACACAAAGGTCTACCGGACCAAACTGATATTGCATCCTCCCCTGCTCGATGCGCGACACATTAAGGTAGTCGTTGATCATGACCGCCATACCCGAACTCTCATCTATAAGGGTTTTCATTGCGCCCTTAAGATTGTCTGGGAGCGGCCCGTAGGTACCATCCATAATCGAGTCGATACTCCAGCGGATAGCCGTAAGTGGCGTGCGTAGCTGGTGAGACGCAAAGGAGAGGAATTCACTCTTTTCCTTATCCACCTCTCGCAACCGTGCATTAGACAACTCAAGCTCATGCTCTTGCTTTTCAATAAGCTCTCGCTGCTTCACTTCCCGATTCACACTGCGAGTTAATTCCACACCAGCACCAACGATACACATCAACAAAAAACTGCGAAATATTATTTCTCCCACACTATGGGTTGCAATAATCTCTGCAAAAGCAAGCGCACCCAAAACGAAGGTGAGCATTTGCGCAGCAAAGGCTTTGATATTAAACAAGTGGTGTTTATAGACTGTGTACGCAATCAGTGCTACCAGTGGTAACAGGAAAATACCAGCATACGGAAGGAAAGAAACCGTATTAAATACCAAGGGGAGCACCACATTAAACGCCACAATAAACACGGCGGTTATACTCATACCAACTAACATGAGTGTGATGGTGCTGCGTTTGGCCAGGTCTTGTTGGGCTTTTCTCGTACGAGCCAACTTTAATAGCCCCCAAAAAAGAAGGCCGAGTGCACATGCGGCAAACAGCGCAATGGCAGGACCTTGCTGTGCTCGAGTTACTTCGCCTACTGGAGAAAGTTTGCCTATAGCAGGAAACACTAGAGGGGTAAGTGTTATAAGAGAAACAACTGCCACAAAAGGAATGAGTGCATATTTATGCCATGCCGGTGACTGCACATTCTCTTCCGGGAAGGCATACGCGAGTCTAAAAAAGAAATACGCATGCCACACCGAAGCAAAAAGGTTGATACGCAGTGCAATAAGAATGGGACCCGGATCAGAAAATTGGTATTGAAAAAAATTTGCGAGGTTCCACAAAACCGTAGCAAACGCGAATAACAAAAAATTACGCGCAGTAGTATTTTGGGTATTGTCTAAAAAAGCCACGGTCCCAAAAAGCACTAAACCTGACAGCGCTACACCAATGCCGTACAAATCGATATTAGAGATAGCAAATGCAGTATCCATAGTTATTTCCACGTGGTCACCGCGTCTACTGAGAGGCGTTGCGTGTATACGGCTTCCTTTTTAGCTTTTCCTACACGGAAAAGTGCGTATGGCTTTCGACCAACATAGCCAAAAATGCTCTGTAGTTGAGACACTCCTTCTTTCACCCGTTCAAAAGCTTCTGGTGACAACCCTTCCTCTCCAGCAGCAGGAGAAGCAAATCGCAAAAACAATGTACCCATGAGCGGTTGAACCTGTAATCCTTGTTTTTGTGCTTCAAGCCAACACGCTTCAAACGCTCTACCCGCAGCAAACGCCGCACGGGGTGATTCTTCAGAAGTTGTTACGCAACAAAAAGCTGCGGCTTGCTCATACAGGGCTGCATTCTGGTCAGCCACTATTTTATTAAAATGAAGGTAGGTATTTAACAAGGAGCAACGCTTCCAAGAGCGAGCAATCTTAAATCCAAGAAGAGCTGGGGGCGGCAGTGCCAAAGATGCGACAAAAAAACCGGTTTGCTTTTTTGCATCTTCTTCTTGTGTCCAGTTAATATGCTCAAAAAAGAACCGGTGCAATCTCTCATCGCCAAGCATTACATATTCATTAGTAGCAGCAATGTGTCCAAGTATCTTAGCATCCTCTCTTTTTGTCATTATGTGCACTTGCGTCTCATCCGACCTCCCAGCCTCTGTAAGTGCTGTAAGCACTGATTCAGGAAGTGCGTCTATTTCATACGGATGACGATTTGTTACCCGCCCAACAATAGCTCTTGCTCGAGGATGTTCAGATACAGGACATGTTGTACACACCACCCGAGCCACCAACATCTTTTCATGTGCAGTGGGAAACACTGCAACCTGAGTGTGTATCCCTTCAGAACTTGCCGCCGTGCATATATTTTCAACACAAGCACCAAGCGCAAAGTAAGCAGCGTGATTGTCTCTATTATAAAAAGAGGTGTCGGCGTCGGGATCTAACCATATCTCGAGGATAGTTTCTGGGCCTTCGTGCACCACAAAACGCCAAGGTTGAGCGTTATCACCCGATGGCGCACGTATGGCGGCCTCAAGTACTCGGCGAATGCCAGGCATGTTCACAGTATATCGAACATTGCTCTAAATTTTGCTTCAATTTCGGCTCGACTGTGAGCAGCACTTTCTTCTTTTTTTGGCTCAAGTAATTGCTCGAATGAAATAACTGTACGATTATCAAACAAAGGTGCTCCCGATAACACATGGCGCACGCAAAATGCTACCGCAGCTGCATTTAAAAGTGCCGTACTGCCAAGCTGCGGCCAAGACACTACACTCTTCCCCATTTCTGTTAGCGAATACAGCATGCGTTCATTATGATTTTCGATCCCCACATGTGTAGCTATAAGTCGCCCGATATCTTTTTTATGCAATTGACGTACCTGCTCTACAGTAAGGTCGCCTAATCGATTGTGAAAAAAGGCAGGCTGCGGTTCGTGATCATATCGCTCCACATCAAGGATGCTTGATTCTCCACAATCCGCCGCCATCACCACGGGTATTTTTTGTTTTTTTGCCTCCTCTCGAATACGTACCTTAGCAGCAAGCGAATCAACCTCATCAATAATTACTTGGGCGCCTTTAAAAAAAGTAGTGATATTTTTTTCTGTTAACCCTTCTTGAAATATCTCGATTCGCAGATACGGGTTAATCTCCCACAAACGGCGCGCTACCATTACCACTTTTGGCAATCCTAGTTCTGTTACCCCTGCAAGAATACGATTGGTGTTAGATAGTGCGAGTGTATCCATATCGGCCAACCTCAAAGAGCCCCCTACCCCCTGCATACCGAGCGCTAACGCAATGCTTGAACCGATACTCATACCAGCAATAGCGACCGTTGCTTGCTGGTACATAGCGGCCTCTTGGGGAGTAATGAGATACGTATTGCGTGCTGTGCGCACAGAAACAAAGTCTGCTTCTTTCAAGAGGTGTGTGAGGCTCGCGTCCCACGGAAAGTATACCCACACACCTTGCAGCGCAAGTGGCTTTTTGGTTTTTAAATCCGCTACCTGCTGTTCAAAACGTTGTTTGCCTTCTGGATGAAATACCAGCTGAGGGTTGTGCACAAAAAAAAGCTCTTCCAATTGTTCAACATATACATCGTGTACCACCCGCACACATCCTGCATGTAGTAGAGACTCAAGTGCTCGCACGTCTTCAGTGACATCCATATCAAAAACCTGTGGGGTGACGAACACATCGGTTTGCGAAAGTGTTGTGAGCGCTTCAATAGTGTGCTGTTCCATAAAAGAATTTTATCGTGGCGCCATAAAACGAGGCTTCAATCCTGGCTTAAAATAACTCGGGTCTCCATGCTGATGCAACAGTATAATAGGAACCATTTTCTCACCCCCAAGCATCGCTGAAGCATCTCTATATTCTATATTAATGCGTGTAAGCTCGCGTACTAGATGGTCACGTACATGCATCTCAAATCCCTTTGGTGCTTTTACTCCTGGGCGTAACTCAATATGAATAACCATTTTTTGCTCCATGCGGGGAAGTTCCTTCTTCTCCATAAAGAATTTACCGGTAAACACTTGCACGTATTGTGCGGTGCTGAGAGCCAGCTGGATATGTTCAGGATAAATGTTTGCCGCATAGAGCACTAGGGTTCTATCGGATCTGCCAAAGAGTGTTACAAACGGCCACTGCCATGCCGTACGCAGTTGGTGGTTATTTTTAAGAACATCGTGTATGTGAGCAAAGGGCAGCACCATACCCATATCATGTTGATTGTAGCGAACAAGGGGTATCCCTGCTGCTGCAGTGACCACCAAATCCCCTCCTACTGATTCAATGAACCGAGAAAGCGGATTAAATTGAAAAAGACTAGGGATGACGCTGCCGCCAAACAAACGTTCGCGCAACACAGTATCTTTTTCAGCAGCTATTCGCACACCGATAGTGCTTGGATTTTCAAAACCAGTGAGCAAAAACTCCGACGAACCGTACGTGCTGAGGATGGAGGTGGTGGCTTCGGTATGTAATAACGAAGCAACGTACGCGCGCCATGCTTCACTAAAACCTTCTGAACAAAACATCGTGCGCACACGCATGCGGGTCCAACGCATTTTCTCTTCCACACCTGTCTCGATCACGTCTTTTATAAAAAATGGGTGTCCCACGAGCACTATCTGTTCATACTCGCTACTGAAGTGCTGCAAAAACAACAGCGCTGAGTCCTTGTTGTTTCCTGCGGTAACGACTGATACTTTTGCATGTTTAAAAGCCGCCGCTACTGTTGGTATCGCGGTGGCAACACCAGACACATATACACCCATAGGAAAACATATGACTATGAGGGTTTTATATTTGTCAGCTTCATACAGATCAGTAAACAAAAACTCGTGTATAAATGCTGCTTCTGCTTCTTGCTGATACCCTCTTGGCCAAAGAGTGGGTACTCCAGAGGTACCAGAGCTCATCGCAAGAATACTGTGGTTTTCTATTTTTCCGTCCCAACTGCGTTCCCGTAAAGAATAGGCTCGTATGTAATTTTCTTTTGTCAGAATGGGTAGTGCGTGAAAATCCTCTATGGTTTCAATTTTTCTCGCTTGGATTCTATGTTTTTTAAGAAAATCTTTATACGCAGGGACTCGGTGTGCTGCTGCGTGAAATAATTTCAATGCCTTACGCTCACCAGCCTTGAGCCAATACGTTGAATCACGCTTCCGAATAAGCGCGCGGAGTGCTGGCACAGATACGCGTGCAGGATTCCACGCATCCGTACCAATACCTATGGAGTGCAGCGCATTGAGGGTTGGTGTCTCGGCAAACTGCTGCTTCATGCTTTACAGGAGTCTAAGACTCGAACCTGAACGAAGAGCGCCGTGCAAAGACTCAAGCTCTTGTGTTAATGATCTATCGTCCGAAACCACTTTTGTGTGTGTGCGCACCAAATCTACAAGTTTTTTACTAGCGCCAGAAAGTTTTTCATAACTTTGAGTTAGATCAACGGCTTGTGCAAGCGTAAAAAGCTCTAGAGCGAGTAGATAAAAAGTGTTGGTAACTACGCGCTCCGTTATAAGGGCCGCGTCAGTGCCCATACTTACGATGTCTTGATTATCGGCGTTGGTCGAAATGGAGTGGAGTGAATGAGGATATGCCAGCGATTGATTATGCGCCGCGGTAGAGGTTGCGACAAACTGCATCCCCTGTAAAGCAAGGGTGAATCCTGGTTGTTGCATATTCAAGAATGGAGGGAAAGCTCTATTAACTCCGCGATTCAGAAAAAAATTGATGCGACGCTCTGAAAGTAAGCTGGTTTTAATAAGACCTATTTTCAATTGATCCATGGCAACTGCTATATAATCACCGTGAAAATTGCCACCGTGTAAGAACCGTTCGGTGGTCATATCTATAATAGGATTGTCGGTAACCGAGTTAAGCTCAGTAGTTATGGTTTCAGTAACTCGCTCTTGTATATCAAAAACTGGACCAAGAATTTGAGGTAAACAGCGGAATGAATACACCTCCTGCACATCTTCAGGGATAACTCTCTGCTCTTCTTCAACCACTACCCGTGACTGAAATTCAACCCTGTCTCGCAACAGTTGCGAATCTTTAAAAAGTGAGCGCAGCTGTGCTGCCACTGCACTTTGCCCCTTATGTGGACGTACTTCCTGCAGCACAGGATCAAACGCATCGGGGAATGCGTGCACGAGCTCAAGGGCTAATGCGCCTGAACGGATCGCTATATCAATAATTTTTTTCGCATCAACAGTAAGCAGCGCGGCAATGCCAGTCATTACGGAAGTCCCATTAATAAGCGCGAGACCTTCTTTTGGTCCTAACTGCAATGGCGACCGACCAAGCGTTTGAAGTATCTTACTGGTGGGCATGCGCTCCCCTTTGTAAAATGATTCGCCTTCTCCTATAAGAGCCAAGGCGATATGGGCAAGTTGCACCAAATCACCGCTCGTACCGACCGCGCCATGTTCAGGAATTACCGGAGCTATTCGGTTGTTAATAAAAAACATCAACTGTTCAAGCACCTCCTCTGACACTCCTGAGCGACCTTGTGCAAGCGTATTCAAACGATCAAGCATAGCACTTAAAACAAAGCGTTCAGGTAGTGCGGGACCGACTCCCGACGCATGGCTGCGAATGAGGTTATATTGGAGATCTTGTAGTTGATGCTTCCCTATAATGTGCGAAGCCATAGGCCCGAAACCTGTATTTACCCCATACACTACCCCCTGATCAGCTTTTTTTTGCAAAAACTGATGTGCGGTGCGCACGCGCTCATATGCTTCACTGGAAAGAGTTACCTTGGCCTCCGCGTCTTCAATAAAAGCGGCGATTATGCTGGGTGTAAGTGGTGTGCTACCTATCTGTACTGAAGATGCTGCGGCGTCGTCCATGTCGTTAACGGTCTTATGCTGTTTTTTCAAGCGCTTCGCGGATCTTATCAACCACGATAACTGGTGTAGTGTCTGCTTTTACTAAATAAAATACTGGTTCGTATACCTCGATAGCTTTTATTATTTGATCGCTATCGGGAGTCAAATTGGTGAGCATGATTACCGGCACGTTGGCTCCGTAGGGAATATTTTTTCGCAGCTGCTGGAGCATAGCAAGCCCGTCGGTACCCGGCATCATAATATCGAGGATAACAACCGCGGGGTGTTTGCGCAGCGCTAATTCAAGCCCCTCCGCACCATCTCCCGCTTCGACGGTTTGATATCCTTCGTCACGTATTTTTTGCGCGAGCATGGAGCGCAGTGCTTTTTCATCTTCGACTATAAGAATCGTGTGTGCCTCTGGCATATCAAAAAGTATAGCATAGTCCCGCTTGTGCCCCCGCGAGGAATCGAACCTCGATAGCCGGCTTAGAAGTCCGGAGTTCTATCCATTAAACTACAGGGGCTCGTGCTCGTGTACAATACCATTGTGCTAGAGCGATGACTAGGCTACTGAAACAAAAATATTGGCACGAACTGTTTGAAGCTGGTATTGCGCTGAAGGCTTTTAATAGTGTCTGGGAAACAGCCGGGGGCATACTGCTGCTCACGGGGTTACACTCCTGGCTATCGCGCGGATTTGTTTTTATCACGAGCTCTGTCTTTTTTGCAGAGCGACACGAGTTTCTTTTTCATATCCTTGATGTGCAGCTACGCCACCTCAACGTCGTTTCAACACGCACCTTCGTTGGAGCGTATCTCCTTTTCCACGGCATTATGAATGCTTTTTTGGCGTACAACCTCTATCGCAACCGCCTGTGGGCCTACCCTACCATGATTGGGTTTTCCTCGGTCTTTCTGGTGTACCAGCTCTATCGACTCGTACACACCCACTCACTCATGCTGTTTGCTATCAGCATTTTTGATGTTCTCTTTATCGTACTGACGTGGCACGAGTGGCGCTTCCAAGAGCGCAAGCGTCAACGCGCTCTTGAACCAAGAGGAGCTGAGGATTCAAATAAGTAGAGCGGTTCAACACCTGTCCCATCAGGAGTGGGATCACCGCCAGTCGCCAATATCATCGCTTGGCTTTCTAACCCCATGAGTTTTCTGGGCTCTAAGTTAGTGACAAAGGCGCAGCGCTTCCCTACTAATTGCGAGAGGTCTGGAAAATACTTAGCAATACCAGAGACCACTTGGCGCTCTTCATGCTCACCTACACCATCCACCGGATGGTCGGCCGAACCTTCTTTAGAAGGTTTTAGTCCAAAATCAACCACAAGGCGCAGGAGCTTCTCTGACCCCGCAACAGGCTCTGCAGATGTAATTTCGCCAACGCGAATTTCTGCCTTCTTAAAATCGTCTATTGAAATATAGTCACTCATGGTCGTATCCTACCCGTTTTTGCGCCTGCGGTCGAGATAACTCTGGAGGATGAGTGCCGCCGCGGAAGCGTCATGATGCTCAGGATCTGGGGCTTTGGTTTTACGCGCGCGTGGTTTTTCTGCCGTTAGTTTTCCAAACTGCCGCTCAGCTTGTGCACTGGTAAAAAACTCTGGTTCAAACTCAACTACAATACCGGCGCTTTGGAGTTTTTCAGCAAAGCTTTCAATATCACGCATGATAGGATTCGGCTTGCCCGATAAGTCGCGCGACTCGCCCATAACGGCAATTTTTACCCCATTCTCTTGTACAATATCGAGCACTTCTCTTAGCGCAGTCTCTTCTTGTATAGCAGAGGCACCATTTTCAACCGTCCCCAGGGGAAACGCCATAACCGCGCCTTCGTCAGAGACAGCGACCCCTATGCGCTTTTTGCCATAATCAATACCGAGATATTTCACTCGCCGATTGTACGTGGTTTTCCATAAAATCTCTACTTATAAAAACTGGCCGCTCTTTCGAGCGGCCATGTGCCATTTAAAATCCGTCCGGCAAGATAAGTTTGTATGCTCCTTCGCCATCTTGGCTTTTGGATATAGCTTCTATACCCGCATCCTCATCAACCCACTGTTTTAAAGCTGTGCGGAGTCTGTATATAGAAGTTGACAGGGTTCCTCTAATAGTATTTGGGTTACTAGCAGGCCAAACCATCTTTTTAAGAATTGGGATAGATACTCCATCACGACCTTCTAGTAGAGCAGCGAGTAGTGTGAGTGGCTTCTGCTCAATACCTCCGGGACACTCTCTACCATCAAAAGTTACTCCGGTCGTAAGCCACTCAAACTGAATTGGCCCAACCACCCACGGCTCGCCAGGGTAAACTTTCGTAGAAATAGTCTGTGCTACTTCAAGCTCACCAGTGTTGGCAAATTCTATAAAGTAAGCATTGGATCTAAAATCTATAGTTGCCCTCAAATATCTACTAAGGTCACCGCGAAATCTATACAAGCTAGATTGGCAAGCTCGTTTACTCTTCTCGCGCCCCAAACCAGGCCACAGCACATCGTGTATACGTTCGAACAGCAATCCTTCATGTCTATGCAGCAGAAGCAGTCTAAATAAAGTTGAATCGGTTGATGAAAACTGCGCCACCCTGCCGTTGATCCGAACCTGGTTAAGCTTCTTAAATATACGGAACCTACCAGCAGATATACACCACACACCATCAGCCACAGGCAACGACGTATCTATCGCAACCACTTGGTCCATTGTCTTTCTCCACCCACAGTACCCAGATGTTCCCCCAGCGGGACCATATCCACCAAAACCATACTATGAAAAATATAAAAATCAAGTTTTGGCACCAGTGCGCAAACTCTTCTTTATAAAAACTGGCCGCTCTTTCGAGCGGCCTTCTATGTTTTCTTCTTTATTGGGTGTGCACTTGCGCTTCATTCATCGCCTGGCGAAGCCTATCAATAAATAGGGAGCCTTTTTCAGTCAGCACAGCAATATTGCTGCACGGATTATTGGGATTGCGCTTTCGCACTACAATATCCAGGCTATGGAGCGCATCGAGTGCACTTGTTATTCCCGATTGTTGGATACCAAGCGTTCTTTCCAAAGCACCTATGGTCGGCGGCTTTTCGCAAGCACAGCAGACTAAGAACACTCCGAGGTGTCTAAGTGTTAGGTGTGTACTCTCCTCCCTTCTTACGACACCCAGCACTGCATTACGAAGCATGTGAAGTTTGGTATCTTCCTCTTCATCCATCACACCGTTCCCCCTATTTCTAGTGTACGAAGTTCATTCCCGTCGATGGTGGGCGAACTTTCCACTTGAAGTATACCGCCGCTGTTTGCGGTGTCAGCCCCTCTACCCGCTGTGTTTACACTTCAGTTTGTTCAACGTTCATTTGCACAGTTGATATTTAAAAATGCTTTTTTAGAAAAGCTCTACCCGAACCTGTCTTCAAATATTTTTCAAAAGCAAAAGCTTTGTATTGGTCCTTAAAAGTTATTATGTGTGCCAGTGCAACAGGCAATCTGTCTTTTGTTGCTGGTACATACCCTCGCTGGTGTCGAATTATCCTTTCTTCCAAATTATCTGTACATCCAATATAAAAACCATCTCGACACTGCAATATATACACATTGTGGCAAAGCCCGCTTTCGCTCGTCATGGCGGACTTCGTCACGCCGTAGCCGAGCTACAGCGAGGCGAAGGCGGAGAGGGTGAGATTCGAACTCACGGTACCTTGCGGCACGCCTGTTTTCAAGACAGGTGCTTTAGACCACTCAGCCACCTCTCCAATGCAGCACACAATACACTTTTTATAGGATTTTTGCCACCCTAATGTACCCGACCTAAAAAGGGCAAATCGATAGTTTTTTTGCGCTGCTCGACTGAAAGCTGTACGCGAGCCACTTTTCGCTTTTTTTGCCTATCTGGTTCGCGGTGTTGCACAGCCTTGAGGCTTGATGCGAGGTGCACGGTTTGTGACCCATAGCGACGGTTGAGCTTATCAACCGCGCTTAAAACTGCCGCCCCATCACTCGCTTGTGCGCTCGCCCCAAACAAATCTTGTGGTTGGGCACTCTCACTCACTAGCCCACGCAGCGAGACCCCCGTCGCGCGATAGAGAATATGTGGAACAAACATTTCCTCAAACACCCCTCTCAGCGCACTAAGAATGATCACGGGATCATTGGTGGGGAGCGCGAGCGGCACTTCTCGATTGCGGTATAAAAAGTCTTGCGACTTTAGCATCACGCCAACCTCGCGCGCGCTCGCCCCCACACCACGCGCCTTAGCGCACGCACGCTCAATGTTTTTTGAAAGTTGCGAAAAGACAAACGCTTTATCTTTCGAGGGTGGGGCGAAGGTGCGCGTCTTAATAATTGAACCAGGTATTTGGTCTGGCTCTAGCACGAGTGGTTTGGTATACCCACCACGCAACTCGTACCAAATCTCTCGATACGGTTTGGCAATGTTATGCTCGCGCAGCCACGCCTCCTCTTTTTGGGCAAACTGCAGCGCAGTCAATATACCTAAGCCTTGCAGTTTTATAGTCATCGCACGGCCAATCCCCCACACTGAGCCTATAGGTAGTTTTTCTAAAAATTCGGGGATGCGCTCGCGACTAATAGGAGTAAAGCCCGCAGGCTTATTGTACTTGGATCCAATTTTTGCAATGACCTTATTTGGCCCCATCCCTACCCCAAAGGTAATGCCGAGGCTCGCCTCTAAGTCGTGTTTGATCATGAGCGCGATTTCTTCATACGACTTGTTATACGATTGCTCGAGCTCTGTGATATCAGCAAAACATTCGTCGATACTATACTCTTCAACCAGTGGTGTGTAGCGCCGCACAATTGCGTACATCCGCCGTGCATACAACGAGTAGGCGGTGTAGTTAGAGTTCACCACCACAATATCAGGGCAACGCTCGCGGATCTCCTTCATGGGCATGCCACGATAGAGTCCGAGGCGCTTGGCTTCAATAGAGAGCGCAGTAGCAGCCCCACGCTCGGCGCCGGTGACGATCGGTTTGCCGCGCAGGCGATAATCCATCGCTTGTTCGATCGAGGCAAAGAATGAGTCACCGTCGAAGTGGAGTAGTATGCGCTCCATAGTTAGGTGTACGTTCGAAACGTTGCGACCACAACGCCAATAATTTGTCCCTCTCGGGGGTATATGTCTGGATATTTGGGGTTAGCTGCTTCTAGATACAACTTCCCCTGCTTTTTGCGCAAATATTTGATCGTGTAACCATCTTCTAAGAGCGCTATCACGATATCGCCCACCTTGGGTTCCGTGCCGCGCTCGAAGATGACCAGGTCGCCCTCCAAAATGGCCGCGTCTTGCATCGAGTCTCCTTCGACTTCCAAAAGAAAGCTCGCGTTTTTGTCGCGGATGAGGTATTCACCTATGGTTATCGTGTCAGCCAACTCTTCGTCCGCAGGCGAGGCAAACCCTGCCTGCACCCGCCCAAGCTTGCGCAGAGTATGGGGCTTTTTGGTAGATGGTCGCTGAGCGTTGGACATACGCTATTCTAGCAAATTGCCCTATTTTGCAGTGTATACTTTACCTGTATGCACGAAGGGATTCGGTGGCAGGTACTCACCCACGAACATCGCGATCGCTCAGTAGATTGGTACTGGGGATTTGGTATTTTGGCAGTGGTTGGTATTGGTCTGTGCGTCTATTTTAATAATTTCCTTTTTGCGCTCATCCTCGCTCTGGCCTCACTTTCAATTGGGATTTTACTTGCGCGCGGCCCCCGCGAGCACGAGGTGCACGTGCACCCGCGCGGCGTGACGCTCGATGGCACCCTCTACCCCTATTCCTCACTACAATCCTTTTGGGTCACCGTTGAGGACCCTTATGAGCTCGGTATTCCCCAGGAGTATCACGAGGAGTTTGAACCGCGCGCGCATCTCTTGCTTACCACCCACAGTTATATCCACCCTCATGTCACCATTCCCCTTGATGATCTTAGCCACGCCCAAGAGGTGCGAGATTATTTGGTCGCCTATATAACCGAGGAGGAGCAGGACCGCCACTTTAGTGAGCATATCGCTGAAGCTCTTGGTTTATAAGCAAATCTGGTGTACTTTGAGTATGCTCAGCTTTCGTGAGCAGCTGCCCTCGTCGTTCAATGGATAGGACGCATCCTTGCGGAGGATGTAATGTGGGTTCGATTCCTGCCGAGGGCACACGTACGTGGGGCCGAGGACACTTGAAAGTAGAAAAGGGTCTTAAACAAAAATCCGCCCAGGGCGGATTTTTGTTATGCCTTAAGGAGTTTGGCGATCTTCGCCTTGCGGCGAGCTGCCGTATTCTTCTTTATGATACCGCGCTTGAGCGCCTTATCGATCGCCTTGTAGGCTGCGCTGAGTGCTGCCTTATCGCCTTTAGGGGCGAGGCGTGCTGCCTTGGTAGCGGTACGCACAGCCTGCTTGCGCACCTGATTCATAGCGCGCTTGCGAAGTGACTGGCGGTGGGCCTTTTTTGCACCTTTGGTAATTGCCATATGTGCCGGACACTATAGCAACATTTTCCCCATAGCGCAATAACTGGCCTGCTTTGGGCGGGCACGGTAAGCTAGAGTCATGATAGGTAAGCTTAGTGGCACACTCGACTCGCTTGAGGCGGGCCAAGCGCTCATCGACGTCTCTGGAGTCGGATATGTGGTGCGAGTACCTACCGGGTTTGTGGGCCTCCTCCCCCAGGGCGCACGGGTAACTCTATTTATACACACCGCTGTGCGCGAGGACGCGATCGACCTCTATGGATTTACCAGCATGGAGGAACTCGGATTCTTCAAACTGCTTATGGGGGTCTCGGGGGTGGGCCCCAAAACAGCACTCGGCATCATGAGTGTGGCCGATGTACTGTCGTTAAAACGTGCAATAGCAAAGGGCGATGCTGCGGCGCTCACCTCTACCTTTGGTATCGGCAAGAAAAGCGCAGAACGCCTAGTGGTTGAACTGCGCGATAAAATTAAACTACTACCAGACACTACTCCTGAGGCAACCTCTGATGCGGATGTGATTGAAGCGCTTCAAGGCCTCGGCTATAGTGCGACTGAAAGTCGTAAAGCATTGCGCGATATCTCCCCCACCCTTGTGGGGACTCGTGAGCGCTTAGCCGCTGCGCTGCGCAACTTAGGAACCAACACCACTGCATGAGACGCTTCATCCCCAACAAACTTCTTTCGCTCTATCATCTTGCCTTCGCGCTGGGCGGTTCGTGGTGGTATGGCAACCCATCAACAAAACTCTGTGTGATAGGGGTGACCGGCACGAAGGGTAAATCGAGTGTCTCTGAGTTAGTACGCACCACGCTTGCAGGCGCTGGATACAAAGTAGCACTCGCTTCGACTATCCACTTCCGCATCGGCGATGCTATAGAGCCTAATTTATACAAAATGACGATGCCTGGGCGCGCACGGCTGCAAAAGTTTTTACGTGCAGCAGTTGACGCTGGGTGCACCCACGCTGTCATTGAAATGACCTCAGAAGGGGCGAAACAATTTCGTCACAAAGGTATTGCGCTTAATGCACTCGTTTTCACCAACCTGCAACCCGAGCATATAGAGTCGCATGGGTCTATGGAGGCATACGCGGCGGCTAAATTCTCCCTTGCAGAAGGTTTGGTGGGGTCACCCAAGCGTCCGCGTATCATAGTGGCAAACGCTGATGATGCATATGGCAAAAAATTTCTTGATATACCGGTTGAAATCAAGGTTCCTTTTTCTTTGCATGACGCAGAGCCTTACAATGTTGACGATACGAGCGTGCGGTTTGTGTATCACAACGAAGTTTTCAGTGTGCCGCTCCCGGGGCTCTTTAACTTGCGCAACATACTTGCGGTACTGGGGCTTGGGGTGGCCCTTGGTATCGATATCAAGGGTATGAAAAAAGCGCTCGAGCATGTGGCACCTATAAAGGGTCGCGCGGAGCGGGTTGAAGCGGGTCAAGATTTTACTGTCGTAGTTGACTACGCGCACACACCAGACTCACTTAAGGCGCTGTTTGAAACATACCGCAACAGCAACCCTGACCGCCGAATTATAGTCGTCATGGGCTCAACCGGCGGCGGACGTGACCAATGGAAGCGCCCCGAAATGGGCCGTATCGCCGATACATACTGTGACGTTGCTATCCTTGCAAATGAAGATCCGTACGATGAAGACCCAAACAAAATCCTTGGGGCTATAGCACAAGGTTTTTCAGTGCACACTCCGCATATTATTTTTGATAGACGTGAAGCAATCCGCGAAGCACTGCGCCAAGCGTGCCCGGGGGATGTGGTGCTGCTCACCGGTAAGGGCACCGACCCGTTCATCATGGGTCCTCGTGGCTCTAAAGAGCCATGGAGCGACACGCGCGTTGCTCAAGAAGAGCTGCATAAGCTCCTAGGAAAAGCAGAGGATGCGGTAGAATAAAGAGGTGTCAGATGCACCACAGTCCGGATCAAATCCTTGGGAGCCAATCATCTTCATTATTGCGGTGATAGGTGTTTTAGTGGCACTTATTTGGGTACGGGGAGGATTGAGCCAGTTAAATACGGATGGGTTCTTTATAAATCCAACCACTCCACTTATTGAGCAGCCGCAAGCTACTCCGCAACAAACTACTAGTGATAATTCTGTAACCTAATATGCTTAACCCCTTCCCCAACCTATTTATATACCAATACTATGAGCCAACGATTATGCGGTTGGTGTTGGTGGTGGCATTCATATACATCGCTCAATTTCTAGTACGCGAACGTTCAAAACTGGTTGGTCTGAAAGTACCGGTTATTGGTACCATGCGCTCGTGGATGGTGTGGGTGTCGGTACTGCTGCCAGTCATACTCGCCGCCTGTTTTTTGGTGGGGTGGAATACACAGTGGGCAGCAATTGTCTCAGCCTTGGCACTCCTAAAACATCTAATCGGCACAAAAAACTACCAAGGTGTCCTACCCTTCTCTCCGGCAACGTACCTACTTCTTATAATTATCAGTCTCACACTACTCATCACCGGTGCTGGATTTATCGCGTTCGATCGCCCTCTGTTGTAGCCTTCCGCTTTACAAAATAGTGTGTAGTATGGGTTCGTGATTCTTATTCTGCACAACATCCGTAGCGTCCATAACGTCGGTTCGATATTCCGCAGTGCGGACGCAGCCGGCGTGTCGAAAATTATTCTCTCCGGCTACACACCCACCCCTATCGACCGCTTCGGGCGCGAGCGCAGTGATTTTTCAAAAGTTTCGCTCGGGGCGGAAAAAACTGTACCGTGGGTACAGGTGCAGACGCTCGGCCCAACACTCACCACATTGCGCGCCCAACACTACTTTCTTGCCGCCATAGAGCAAGATGCTCGCTCTCATAATCTTTTTACCTTTACCCTCCCCGCAAGTAGTACTGATGAAAAACTTGTACTCCTTTTGGGAAACGAAGTGCGCGGCATCTCCAAACCCTTACTGCGGCACTGTAATGCTATTTTAGAAATCCCTATGCATGGTAAAAAGGAGTCTCTCAACGTCTCTGTTACCGCTGGCATCGCACTATTCACCCTCAAGAACAAGAAGAATCTATAGTCCGCCCAGTAGGATTCGAACCTACGACCGTCTCCTTAAAAGGGAGCTGCTCTACCGACTGAGCTATAGGCGGGAAAGTGAACACAGGCACTATACCAAAAACTATGTATGTTTTGTAGTGAGTTATTGTTCTGGGGCAGGAACCGTATACGTAGTCGGGCCTGTAAGGTCTAGCGGTGTTTTGCTAAATCCAGTACCCACCATAAGGTGTATCGAGGCGTTCGCAGGGATGTTGAGCACATCACCTTCATATAATGGCTCATCAATGACCGGAGCTTCGCTTGTGGTTGAGCGCTGCAGCGTCACTCCCCCAATGAAAGATGATACGGTGGCCATTACAGGGTCATGCACTGGCTCAAGTTTTTGCAGCACTATACTACCGCCACAATCTACCGAGTCTTTCCACTGCAGTGAACCACCCATACCCACTATACGCCCCGTAAACGTGCCTTTGTTTTGTCCGCCGATAGTAAAACCTCCCTTAACCACCCCATCAACAGAGACACTTCCAGTAACTCCCGAACTTCCTACCGCGCCTACCGTACCAGATAATTCCCCATTATGAATCGTGATAGTACCCACCGAGTTGGTGCACTTAGCTATTTGTGACCATGCTTGTGCTGGATTAAATGTAGCGCTCCAGTGTCCTTCAAATTTTTCGAGGTAGGGCACATGTGCTGCAGATTGTGGCGTAAAAAAAGTGTACACAAACTGACTGAGGCTCGGCGGTAAAAGATTCATCGAAAACGCCGCCATGAATGCTGTGCCAGCCGTTACAAACAGGATGAAGGACATGAAGAAGAGCTTGTGTCCCATATAAAAATTATAGCAGTAAAATAAATTGCTCTAAGAGGAGTCCTAAATCTCCTGCTCCACGATGTGAATCATGATAGAGAGACACGAGCATACTTGAAAGGTGGCGCAACTCTCCTTCGGTATACACACCACCACTCCCTTTAAAACTGTGTTTGCTATATAGATCGCGCACCTTCCAGTGCATAATCCCCGCCATCGCCTCTGGCACTACCCCTTCGCGCATCGCCTCAGTGAACAATAGCCAGAGCTTCTTTTTATCCCTCGCCGCAAGCGCATACGTGAGTGCAAACACGTTGAATGACTCTTTCTCTTTTGTGGGCTCTTTTTTTACCGCAATGATTTCAGCGCCTGCTTTTGTAAGACTGTCTGTCGGCTTTTTTAATAGCTTTTCTTCAACAAAGACAAACGTGTGGGGTGATTCTGTGAGTGCCTGCGCGCTATCTAAAAACTCTTCCCCGCGCGCACTCCCCAAAGCCCCAGTGAGTTTAAAAGCTTGTGTATCTCCTAGCAGTGATGCGGTGGTAGCGAGAGAAAGGATTTCTTCAATCGAAACGTTTTCCCACTGCAGCTCTTCGAGCGCTTGGGGGATTTTTTTGAGTGTTGCCCCACCAACAAGAACGTACATCATAGCGGGAGCTCTTCCATATCACCCCAATTAGGACCCCTCTTCCCCTCAGCCTTATACGGGATACCATCACGCTCCTCTTCAGACACAATATTCTCCATCAGCTCTTTAATGGTGTGAGCATATTTTTGTACTGCACTTTCTTTCATTTCAAACACGAGTTCGTCATGCACCTGCAGCAGCATATGGATATCGTCTCCAAGTTTTTCTTTCTCGATCCATTGTGCAATTTCAACCATCGCGAGCTTCACAATATCTGCTTGCGTGCCTTGAATAGGCGCGTTGATCGCCATGCGTTCAGCAGCGGCTTTCACATATGGTATCGATGATTTAATCCCGTCAAAATAGCGGCGGCGCCCGAAGAAAGTTTCGGTGTAGCCCTGGCGCGCCGCAGTTGCTTTGGTTTCATCCAGATACGCGGCGAGCCGTGGGAAAGCGGCGAAATATTGGTCATAAAATTCTTGCGCCTCTTTGCGGTTGGTGCCTAGTGCCTGTTGGAGTGAGGTTACGCCCATGCCATAGAGAATGCCGAAGTTAATTACCTTCGCGCGGCGGCGCTGCTCATAACTGACCTCTGAGTCTTTGACATGAAAGACGCGCGCAGCCACCTCGCGGTGAACATCTCTGCCACTGCGGAAAATTTCGCTTAACGCCTCGTCGCCCGAGAGAAATGCAGCGATGCGCAGCTCAATTTGCGAATAGTCGAAGGAAACCAGCTGCATATCCTCGCTCGGCACAAATGCGTGGCGGATAGCGCGCCCCAGGTCGGTCTTAATCGGAATATTTTGCAGATTAGGATTTTGCGAGGCGAGCCGGCCCGTAGTAGTCCCTGTCTGCACATACGAAGTGTGTAAACGATCTTCACTATCAAGCAGTGTTGGGATGGTATCGATATACGTTGAAAGGAGTTTGGAGAGTTCGCGAAAACTTAAGATGTCGCCGATGACCGGGTGCAGCTCGCGCATCTTCTCGAGCTCTGACTCGCGCGTCGAGCGCGCACCGGTCGCTGTCTTCTTTTGGTTTTTGACCGAAAGGCCGAGCTTATCAAAGAGGATGTCACCCAACTGCTTGGGTGAATTAATATTAAATTCCTCACCCGCTGCGTCATAGATACGCTTCGCGATAGCATCAAGCTCTTTGCGATATTTCTTCGAAAGGTCGCTAAGAAACGCGCGGTCGATTTTCACTCCGCGTGCCTCCATCTTCCGGAGTACCGGAAACAGCGGCATCTCAATTTTTTCATACACAAACGAAAGGTCGCGCTTCTTAATCTCCGCGAGAATATTCTTTTTCGCTTCCTCAAAACTGTCACTCTTCCCTACTCGGTACATATCATCAAGTGTCGGCTGTGTGATGTTTGAGTCGAGCACCCATACCGCGATGCCAACTTTTTCGATTTCTTCTTTTGAAATATTTTCGGTTGTGAATAAACCATCACCCTCCGCAAACTCTTCCCTCCGAAAAGGTCCTCGGGCCGCCTCAGCGCCTTCGTCGCTGTAGGCTTCCAGACCATTTTCTTTGGGAAGAGTTTGCTTCGCGCTTGGGACCTTTTCGGAAGAAGACTGTTGCACACCGAGCAGTGTTTTAATGCGCGGGATGAGTGCACGAAATTCAAATTCTGAAAGTGTATCAATAGCTTTGCGCACATCGACTCCTTCGCGCCAGGGTTTTTCTGGCAACTTAAAATCGATCGGTGCGTCACGGCGGATTTCAGCCAGCCCTTTTGAAAAGAGCGCCGCCTCTTCATTATCTAACACCAATTGCGCGTAGCGCTTTTGAATCCCTGCCTCTTTCGCGACCGTCTCAACTCCTTTTTTCTTCAGCGCTGCAAAAATTTTTTCAAGCGGCCCGTAGGTTTGAATGAGTTTAATCGCGCTCACCTCACCCACACCCGGCACGCCAGGGATGTTGTCTGACGCGTCGCCGCGAATACCCTTAAAGTCGGTCACCAACTCTGGGCCAAAGCCGTACTTCGCCTGCACCCCCTCTTCGTCATACATGACAATGTCCGTGAGCCCTTTGCGCTGTGCAAACACACACACACGCTTCCCATCAACGAGCTGTAGCGTATCCATATCGCCCGAGGCGATGATGACCGTGAGGTCTTTATCACCCTTCGTCTCTTCAACAATGGTGCCTATAACATCATCGGCCTCAAAACCTTTGGCTGAGTACAGCGGCACCCCTATCGCCTCGAGCACCTCTGGGATGCGCTTAATTTGGTGTAAGAGTGCCTCATCAATTTCGGCGCGCGTGCCCTTGTAGCCATCAAACGCTTCGTGGCGAAAGGTCCCACCCGGCAAGTCGTTTGCCGCGACAATATAGTCGGGCTTCAAGTCATTGATGCTGCGAATAAGAATTGAAATAAGACCGTAGAGCCCGCCCGTGGGCTCTCCCTTACTCGAGGAGAGCTCGGGTAGTGCATGGTACGCACGATGCAAAATAGCGTGCGTGTCGAGTATTACCAGCTTCTTTTTATCTCCCTTCCCCATTGCCCGCATTCTACCACCCTAGGCTTTTTAGTGCTTACTGTATCTCTATATACCGCTCATCTGCCTCTGCGTTGTCCGCAGAAAAATTGAGAAGGAGGTCGGGGGTTGGGAGCACGCCCTCGACTCTTTCAGGCCATTCAATAACCACGAGTGTCTGTGGATCATTAAGAAAGGTCTCGGGCTTTAGCGCTGAAAACTCTTCAGCCTTTTCAAATCGGTAGGCGTCGATGTGTACGAGCGAAGTGAAGCGCCCGAAGTTAATATCATAGCGCTTCATGATGACATAGGTTGGGCTTTGAATGTTCGCGGTAATACCAAGCTCTGCCCCCAGCGCTTGTACAAACGTGGTCTTCCCTGCACCTAAATTTCCACAAAGAGCCACAATAACGGCTTTTTCGCGTGAGTCGGTCTCCTTCGCCAAGGCTTCGGCGGCCAAGAGGGACTGTATTTTTTCCAACACCCGCTTTGCAAATGTGGGCAGATCAGTTTTCGATACCCGTTCCATATCTCTAGTCTGCAACGGATTCTGCAATAGCATCACCAACTGCAGCCGCATCTTGTGCTGTTTTAAACTCTTCTTTACCAAAAAGAATACTCATTTCAAAACCAATCGGCTTGGTGGCACTATACAAAATAAAACCCAAACCATTACATGGACCGTCACAATAGTCAATAAGATACTCCGTTTTAGTAATGGTATTCCCTTTAGTTGTTGTAAGGGTTGTCTCTCGTTGTTTAATACTATTTGTTATATTTATTTTTTTTGGCTCTCGTACAGCCATACTGATTATGGGGTCGCCGCTAAATTCTTTATTTTTATAACAACTAATCACTATTCCTTCTTTCTTACAGTACCAGTTGCTTGGATATGAGAAGGAGATTTTTGGATTTTCATTTGCGTACCTGGTGAGAGTAGGTTCAGAGCCTGATTGTTCTGAAAGAGTAGTGTGCGCCAAATTTTGGTTTTTAACCATTGTGTATACCCCAAGCACCATCACAACCACACATAACAAAACGCCTGCTAATAAAACATTTTTCTTCATACGGGCAATATAGCACAAAGCTCTGTTAGAATGTATGCATGGTTACGTTTGGCGACGCAGAGCAAGAAAAGCGGATAGAGTTTCTCAAAAAGCGCGAGGAGGAGGAGTTGGCCCAAGTACTGTCGCGCAAATATGGGGTCGAGTATGTCGACCTCTCGCTCATAGCGATTAATACCGACGCGCTACGCCTCTTGCCTGAGGCGCGTGCAAAAGAAGTGGAAGCAGTCATCTTTGGTATGGTCGGTAAAAAACTCAGCCTCGCGGTGCGCGCGCCCGAAAATCCCAAAGTAAAAGCGTTGGTACAAGAGTTCACCGAGCGTGGCTACATCATTACCGTCTTCATGTGCTCACAGGAGAGCCTCAAGCGCGGTTGGGCACGCTACGCCGACCTGAGCTACGCAACTGAGAGCAAGGCGGGTGTGTTTGAAATTTCAAATGAAGAAATTGAAAAACTCCTCGCCGAAGTAAAAAATATAGGTGATATCTCCACTCTTATTAAAGATGCGGTTGAGATGAAGCGCGCCTATCGCATCACACGCATTCTTGAGGTTATTCTCGCTGGTGGCCTCTCTACCAGTGCCTCTGACGTCCACTTTGAACCTGAAGAGGCTGAGGTAAAGCTGCGCTATCGACTCGATGGTGTCTTGGTCGACGTGCTTTCGCTCGACCATGAGACGTATCGCTTGGTACTCTCGCGCATGAAACTACTCTCCGGCATGAAGCTCAATATTACCGGCGAGGCACAAGACGGCCGCTTTAGTATTAAGGTCAAAGGTGATGAGATCGAGCTGCGCACCTCAGTACTCCCTGGCAATTATGGCGAAACGGTCGTGCTGCGCATTCTCAATCCAAAATCTATCGCAGTGCCCCTGCAAGAACTTGGGTTTGAACCAAAACTCCTTGAGCGTCTGCAAAAAGAAATTGCACGCCCCAACGGCATGATCCTCACCACCGGCCCCACAGGCTCAGGTAAGACAACAACGCTCTATGCATTCTTGCGCCAGGTAAATAACCCCGGGACGAAAATAATTACGATTGAAGACCCGATCGAATACCACCTCCCTATTGTGCAGACGCAGGTAGAAAAAAATTATTCATTCGCTGAAGGCTTGCGCTCTGCGCTGCGCGCCGACCCAGACATTATCATGGTGGGAGAAATTCGTGATACTGAAGTGGCAACAACCGCTATTAATGCTGCCCTCACTGGCCACCTGGTATTTTCAACCTTGCACACCAACAACGCTGCGGGCACCTTCCCCCGCCTTATTGATCTGGGGGTGAGTGAGAAAGTCCTTTCCTCAGCAATTAATGTCGCGATGGCGCAGCGCTTGGTGCGCAAACTCTGCCAAACCTGCAAAGTGAAACGTACTGCGACAGAAGCGGAGCAAAAACTTATTACTACCGTACTCGCTAGTGTGGTTGATACAACACTCCTCCCTCAAGAAACTCACGAGCTATATGACGCAAAGCCTGAGGGTTGTGAGGTATGTGGCGGTCGTGGCTATAAAGGTCGTGTTGGCATCTTCGAAGCAATATTTATGGACTCTAGTATTGAAGAGATGTTGCGCAACAAGCCCTCTGAGCGAGAAATTGCCCAAGCAGCAAAACCGCAAGGTATTCCCACTATGCAGCAAGATGGTGTACTCAAAATACTCAAAGGCATCACTTCACTTGACGAATTAACACGCGTTATTGATTTAGAAGCACGCTAAACATCGGGGAATAAAAAAATCGCGCTGCCAATCTTGCGCGAGTTAACCGTCAGTGTAAAGTTGAGAGAGTTGTGCAGCTCAAACGAATGAGTGCGGAAGAGAAATCGAGAAGACATATCTCTAAGCAATAGTATTTTTGACTTGCAAAAATACGGAGTACCGTCGCTGAGGATAATTTTCGCCGTATGCAAAAAAATGTATAGACCAAAATGTCCTTGTAAAGGCTCCAAAACCCCGGATGAGGCTTATTGCTTAGAGGTATGTATGCTCGATAGCTGGTGCAAAAAAGAAAACCCGTGCCTAAGTGGCGATGGGCTACTAATACGAGGGTAGCATACTATTATATATATGTCAAGCAATGAACCGGACGCACAATATTTAGACCAAACCCTGCGTCCAGCCTCCTGGGATGAGTACGTCGGCCAGGAAAGTATTAAAAACAACCTCCACATACTCATAACTGCTGCGCGCGAGCGTGGCCACCCCCCTGAACACATACTTTTTTATGGCCCACCTGGGCTCGGCAAGACCACACTGGCCCACCTTATAGCGCGTGAGTTGGGCGGCTCATTGCGCTCGACCTCTGGCCCGGCTATAGAGCGCGTGGGTGACCTCGCGGCGCTCCTCACCAACCTCTCTCCTGGTGACATTCTTTTCATCGATGAGATCCATCGACTCTCAAGAGCGATAGAAGAGGTCCTCTACCCTGCTATGGAAAGTGGGGTGTTAAACATCATCATCGGCAAAGGTCCTTCGGCGCGCACTATCGAGCTCCCACTCCCACCCTTCACACTTATTGCCGCTACGACGCGCATAGCAGAGCTCTCGGCACCACTGCGCTCGCGCTTTTCGGGCGGAACCTTCCGCCTCGAGTTTTATAGCGAAGCAGACATAGCCAATATTGTGCGCCGCTCTGCGACCATCCTTGGGGTCGATGTTGAAGAGAGTGGCGTGCGTGAAATCGCGCGCCGCAGCCGCTCGACCCCACGCACCGCAAACTATCTTTTAAAGCGTGCGCGCGACTTTGCTCAGCTCAAGCGTATGCCGCTCTCGGCACCAATAGTTGCTGAGGCTTTGGGTATGCTCGAGGTAGATGAGTTGGGCCTCACCCCGCTCGATAGAAAACTCCTCATGACACTCATCGAGCGCTTTAACGGCGGCCCTACCGGCGTGGGCGCACTCGCTGCCGCACTCGCTGAAGAGCCCAACACGCTTTCAGAAGTGCACGAACCCTTCCTCCTGCAACTAGGTTTGATCGAGCGCACACCCCGTGGCCGCGTCGCCACCGCCCGCGCCTACTCCCACGTCGGCCTCACCGCCCCCGAAAACCTCCACGAGCGGTTGATATAAAAACACTACTTCTTTTTAATTAACACATATCCAGTTTTGGGGTATAACAGTCTCATGTCAGGACACAGCAAGTGGAGCAAGATCAAGCACAAGAAGGCAGCGACTGATGCTCGCAAGAGTAAGGTGTTTTCAAAACTCGTGCGCTTTATAACCGTCGAAGCTAAGAAGGCTAAAGGTGACCGCTCGGCGCCGGGCCTACGCCTCGCGATTGAAAAGGCGCGCGCAGAGAACATGCCGGCCGATAATATTGACCGCGCGGTAGCAAAGGCTTCAAGCTCTGCCGAAGAGTTAGAGCAACTCACCTACGAAGCCTATGGCCCAGGCGGTAGCGCCATCATCATCGAGTGCTACACCGACAACCGAAACCGCACCGCGCAAGAAATTAAGCACCTCCTGAGCAAGAATGGTGGTTCGCTCGCCAACCCAGGCGCCGCCATGTGGGCGTTTCAAAAGAATGCCGAGGGTAAGCTCGAGCCACTCTCCCCTATCGACCTCTCCGACTCAGACCTTGAAAGCCTCGCGTCACTTGTCGACGAGCTCGAAGAGCACGACGACGTCAACGAGGTCTACACCAATGCCGCGTAGCGGCATAAGTATCAATCAACGTACCCCTTGATACTTGAAACCTGTTACTTGATACTTAACCCTATGCGCGTTTTAGCTTTTGACCCGGGGTTCGAGAGGCTTGGGGTCGCGGTGATTGAAAAAAGCAACAACAAGGAGACTCTTCTCTTTTCAGACTGTGTGCGCACCAAAGCGACTTTGTCTTTTGCTGAGCGTTTAGGCGAGCTTGGAACCGTAGTTGAGAGCCTTGTGCAAGAATGGCAACCAAAGGCAGTAGCGCTCGAAAACCTGTATTTTGAAAAAAACGCCAAAACCGCTATGAATGTCGCCGCGGTGCGCGGCATGCTCATGTATATAGCAGCGAGCCACGGCCTTTTAGTGCATGAATATACCCCACTGCAGGTAAAAGTCGCCATTACCGGCTATGGGAAGAGTGATAAGAGCGCTGTGGCCCTCATGGTGTCAAAACTCATTACCCTCCCAAAGATCTCGGGTAAGCGCCTGGACGATGAACTCGACGCTATTGCAGTTGGCCTCACCTGCCTTGCCTCGACGAAGCCCTTGCCTGTCGGCAGGCAGGTTTAGCGAAGTCTGGCTTGGCCTTCGAAGCTCATAGAGCGAAGTAGGCCCTTGCCTCCTAAAATCACCATAAGATCAATCTGGGGGTAACAATAGTTGCAAAGATTTACAGGTTTGGTACAACACCAATGTTACGTCTTGATACAAAAAATTATTCATAACCCATCAAAAATATGTTTGAAGAGTTTGCACCCGAAGAGTTCGCACTTGATGATGAAGAAACTGAAGAGACCGGCGCTGATATGGAGCCGAGTGATGAGGATCTCGAAGACGAAGAACTCGACTCTGATGTTGAGTCGATGGACGACGAAGACGATCTCTAAAACAAAAACTACTCTGGTATTCCCAGAGTAGTTTTTGTTTACTCAGCTTTCAAAAATTTATGCTTGCCGATACGCAACACTTCTCCAGGAGCAATTTCGGTATCAATATTTTCTACTTTTGTGCCCGTCGTGAGAATAGTGATAGCTCCCTGATCTACCAGGCGACGCAGCTCACTTGTTGAAATATCACTGACCATGTCGCGCAGCTTTCCTGCTTTTGCGGTTGGCACATCAGTCGGCACATTCCCCTCACTAAACGTCGACTGCCAATTCTCCTCAGCCATCTTTGCAGCATCAGCACCATGATAGAGTGTCACAATTTCACGTGCCAAGCGCATCTTCGCTTCTTTTGGATGACCTGCAAGAATCTCAGGAATTTCTTTGAGTGGCACACGCGTACAGAGTTCGAAGTAGTTTCCAACTTGTGAATCTGCCATACTCATCACTTTGCCGTACATATCACTCGGCTGTGCATTGAGCGTGATGGTATTCCCCCAACTTGAACTCATTTTACGCCCATCCAAGCCTTCAATGAGTGGGTTCATGACAATATTTTGTGGCTCTTGACCATATTTCTCTTGAAGATTGCGGCCTGCAAGAAGATTAAACTTCTGGTCTGTCCCTCCAAGCTCTACATCTGCCTCCACTGCGACCGAGTCGTAGCCCTGCATGAGTGGGTAGAGCACCTCACGCAGCGACACACGCTTCCCCGCGTCGAGGCGCTTTTTAATGTTCTCGCGCGAAATAAAATCTGAGACTGAAAAAAGGTCGGCATGCTCGCCTATTTCGCGGTACGTTAAAGGTCCAAGCCATTCACTGTTATAGCGAAATTCTGCCTTATCCAGATCAATAAGTTTCCCCACCTGTTGAAAATAAGATTGTTTATTCTTCTCTATAGTATCTTGTGCGAGCATGGGGCGCTCTGCATCTTTATCTGAGGTGTCCCCAATAACCGCAGTAAAGTCGCCGGTAATAAATACTACTTGGTGCCCTAACTCTTGAAAGTCACGAAGTTTAAGTAGTGCTACAGCGCGGCCAATATGGAGGTCAGGCGAGGTGGGGTCAATACCAAGTTTTATGCGCAGTTTTTTCCCTGAAAGGAGTTTTTTGCGAAGATCTTCTTTCACTATCACCTCCACCACCCCGCGCGAGAGGAGCTCATCTATTTTTTGCTCATCCACTGAGACTTTTTCCTCCTTTTTAAAAAATGACATGCCCACACTGTACCACATACATTCGCGTGGTAGAATGCCCGTATGGCGAAGTTTCATACGCCTCCTCCTTATAAAAAAACACGTGCGTTTATTACTGCGCACCTCAAATCACTCCTCGCGCTCGTCGTGGGTTTGGGGCTTTTAGGTGGAGGTGTCTTCTTGGTTTGGGCAGCTACCCTCCAAATCCCTGATCTTAATTCTATTGCTACACGCAAAATAGATCAGTCAGTTACTCTCTACGATCGCACGGGGGAGGTTGCACTCTACAACCTCAACAGCAACGTCTCGCGCACTATCGTGCCTCTTGCTGAAATATCTCCTACGGTACAAAACGCCACCATAGCGATCGAGGACCCAAATTTTTATGGACACAGAGGTATAGAGATTAAGGCAATTATCCGTGCCATCGTGGCTGATGTTGTCCCGGGTGGTCTTACACAAGGCGGCTCCACCCTCACACAGCAGGTAGTAAAAAACACCCTTTTAACGAACAAAAAGTCGATAGTGCGAAAAGTAAAAGAGTGGATTTTGGCAATAAAACTCGAGCGCGTCCTCTCTAAGAATCAAATTCTTGAGCTCTACCTTAACCAGGCCCCGTATGGCGGCAATATTTATGGAGTTGAAAGCGCTTCGCAGACATTCTTTGGCGTGCGTGCAAGCGATCTTACTTTGTCACAGGCAGCCTATCTTGCGGCTGTCCTCCCCGCCCCCACTTACTACTCCCCATACGGTCCTCATAAAACAGAACTCGATAAACGTAAAAACCTCGTGCTCGATAAAATGTTTGAGCATGGCTACATCACCGCCACCGAGCGCGACGAGGCTAAAAAAGAGGTTCTCTCGTTTAAATCCCCACGCAATTCATCCATAACCGCTCCGCACTTTGTATTTTATGTGCAGCAATATTTGGAGCAGAAATATGGTCAAGATGCCCTTGAACAAAATGGGTGGAAGGTGGTTACTACGTTAGACGCCAATTTACAAACAAAAGCTGAGGAGGTGGTACAGGCGCGTGCTGAAACAAATGAAAAGAATTTCAACGCAACCAACACCGGTGTTATTGCGCTTGACCCCTCAAATGGCAACATTCTCGCTATGGTGGGTTCTCGTAATTACTTTGATGACAAAATTGATGGTAATTACAATGTGACTCTCGCCGATCGCCAACCAGGATCTGCTTTTAAACCATTTGCGTACGCTGAGGCGTTTATTAAAGGATACACACCCGACACAGTACTTTTTGATGTACCCACGCAATTTTCTACTTCCTGTGCTCCTGAGGACACCACCAACAGTAAGGCACCGTGCTATGCGCCAGTAAATTATGACAATAAGTTTCTAGGTCCTATGACGTTGCGTGACGCTATCGCGCAATCGCGCAACATCCCCTCAGTTAAAGTATTGTATCTCGCTGGTATCACCGATACACTTCGTCTCGCAAAAGCTATGGGGGTTTCCACCCTCGGTGACCCAAATCAGTACGGACTCACGCTGGTGCTTGGAGGTGGCGAGGTAACGCTTCTCGATATGTCGAGCGCCTATGGTGTGTTTGCACAAAACGGTATGCGCTATCAGCCAATTTCGGTACTTAAAATTATTGATAGTACTGGTAATACAATCGAGGATAATACCCAACCAGTTGGTAGCCAGGTGATACAAGCAGATGCCGCTCAAAAAATAAACGATATCCTCTCTGACTCAGTCGCCCGTGCGCCACTTGGAGAAAACGATCTTCTCTCCTTCCCTGGGCGCGATGTTGCTGTTAAAACAGGTACCACCAACAATTACAAAGATGCGTGGACTATTGGGTATACCCCAAACTTAGTGCTTGGTATGTGGGTTGGTAATAACGACAACACCTCGATGGTGCATAAGGTCTCTGGTTTTATTGTCGGCCCTATGTGGCACGAAATTATGCAGTATGCGCTCTCTGAAACAGCGAATCAGTCATTCACACGTAGTGAGTATGATGCATCGTCTCTAAAGCCAATTTTGCGCGGTATATGGCAAACACCAGGGAGTGATGGGTCTATTCATGAGATTCTATACTGGGTAGATAAAAACAATCCCCTCGGGGCGCAACCTGCATATCCTCAAAATGATTCTCAGTATGCGTATTGGGAGGTTGGTGTGCAGCGCTGGCTAGCCCAACATGGTGCCCCCGCACTACCACAACCAGTAGTCCCACAAGAAGCAACAGGGGCCGCAAGTAGTAACTAGCGATTCATTGGCATCGCTAAATAGAGAAAGCTTTGATCCGTGGCATCTTTGATGAGGATTGCCTTTCCTGCGCCATTAGCGTGTATACGCACACTCTCCCCTGTTATTGCCTGTACACTGTCTGCTAAATAACGACTATTAAACGACATAGTAAGTGCATCACCGGCAATAGTTGCACGTATGGTTGATGTTTGCTCACCCACATCTGGGTTGCGAGAAGTAAGGAGTACCGCTTTTTGCTCTGGGTCAATAGTAAGAATAATTTGCGAAAACTTATCACTAAAAATTGCGAGTGATTTTAGTGCAGTACTAAAATCTTCTCTGAGTACTACCACCTCGGTTGAAAAGGATTTTGGTAAGATTTGCTGATAGTTAGGGAATGATCCGTCAATGAGGCGGCTCGTGTAGTAGGTATTTTCAATTTGGGTAGAAAGTTGATTATCGTTGTAATACATCTCAACCTCACTACTCCCTGCGGTTTCAAGGATGCGCATTAACTCTGCTGCATTACGTGCGGGTATAAGAAGCTGCGGTACTGACCCCCCAGCGCGCAGTGGTACTGTCTTTTCAGCGAGTCGGAAGGAATCGGTTGCAACTGTGGTTAATTTACCCCCCTCTGCATACAACAACACGCTTTGTAGTTCTGGCTTTACAGTAGAGGTTGAGGCGCAAAACACTACCGAGCGCAGCGCGCGTGCTAATTCGTTCGCTTTCTGTGTAAACGAGTGTTCGGCTGAAACACGCGGCAAGATAGGAAAATCATCATGTGGAATGGTTTTTATACTTGCTGAAGCACGCTCGGTTTCGAGCTTACATACCTCACCCACTAATGTGCAGTTGAGTGATTTACCTTTTACGTTATGGACAAATCCCGCAAGAACAGTACTAGGTATAGCGACAGTGCCTTGCTCACTCACTTTTGCTGGAATAGTGATTTCAACACCACATTCAAGATTAGTACTCCTGAGGGTAAGTTGACCGCTTTGAGCTACGATTAAAATACTCGCGAGTACAGGAAGATTCGGTCTCTTTTCAGAAAATCGGGTAGCGACCCCAACTGCCCCAGCAAATTGTTCTATATTGGTTTCAAATTTCATATAAAAAACTTTTACTATTATTAGGGGTGTGGATACCGGGGATAAGTATTAAAAACTCTTATTTGAAGCCACTTTATAAAATAATCATGAAGCATAGTGGTGTGTATATCTTAGCCCTCTTGTGTGAATATGCAATGAGTTGCGCATCCACCCCCGTTCTTATCCTGATATATCCCCTGCTTTATACACAACATACACACAGGTTATTTCAGCATTAAGCGGATCTGGTGTAACTCTTGACTCAACACACTATCACCTGAAAGATCATCTTTTATTTTTTCACACGAGTGAATAACGGTTGTGTGGTCACGCCCTCCTAGTTTATCTCCTATGGTTGGGAATGATATTTTAAAATCTTCACGTAATAAAAACATAATCACTTGGCGGGGGCGCACCACCTCCTTGCGACGTGTTTTCTCATAGATACTTGCCTCATCTACACCATAAAAATTAGCAATAATACGCACCACCTCAGGAATAGACACTGCTTTTTTAGTAGTAGTAGAAGCGCCTCGAAGGAGGACTTTTGCATCAGAAATAGTAAGAGGAGTATCCCGCATCTCTAGATGGATAAGGAGAAGGTTGAGCGCTCCTTCAAGCTCACGCACATTCCCCTCTATGGTGGTGGCAAGATATTCAAGCACATCGTCAGGCAAAATAACGTTATGTTGCGCTGCTTTTGTGCGTACAATCGCTAAACGAGACTCATGATCAGGAGGGGTGACTGAAATAATCATACCCGCATTAAAACGGCTACGAAGACGGTCTTCGAGATTTTGAATAACGTTTGGGTGTTGGTCGGAGGTAAACACCAACTGCTTATTGCTGTTGTAGAGGTGGTTAAAAAGGTGGAAAAACTCTTCTTTTATCTTCTCGCGGCCCGCCAAAAATTGCACATCATCCATAATGAGGAGATCATATTGGCGATATTTCTCCTTAAAACTCTGGACTTTACTGGTTTGAAGAGCTGACACGTAGTCCATAGAGAATTTTTCCGAAGTCACATAATAGATTTTTCGGTCAGGAGTTTGTACGCGAAAATGGTTCCCTATCGCCTGCACTAAGTGCGTTTTCCCTAAACCAGTAGGGCCATAAATAAGGAGCGGGTTATACGCTATGCCTGGCTTGCGAATAACCGCTTGTGCCGCAGCGTGTGCAAGTTCATTAAAAGGGCCCACCACAAATGAATTGAGAGTAAAACGAGGATTGAGATTCGAGCGCGCGTGCACCGACTCAAGAGGTAATTCTGTAGGAGAGGGCGCTAAGGGGCGCACTTCCTCATTTTGTTTCTTTGGACCGCGCGAAATGATGTATTCAACTGAGCGCACACTATCTGAAAGGCCACGCAATGATCGCAAAATGTCTTTATGGAACTTAGTAGAGAGCCAATCTCGGGCAAATTGCGAGGGGACACCAAGGTACACCACCCCATCCTCTACCCGAACAATATGAGTATCCTTAAACCAAGTGTTGAAATTTGGCTTAGAAATAGAAAGTTCTAACTCTACGAGTGCGTTTTCCCAAAGCTCTTTCGTAGTAGTCATACGGTAAGATGCTTCAAGCATACGCGCATCCAACGGCCCCGTCAAAAATCGCCATATGTTGAGAAGTTGTGGAGAACGTGTGGATACGTTACAATGCCCCTATGTCAGTTACATACCAGCCAAAGAAGCGTAAGCGCTCACGAGCCCATGGCTTTTTAAAGCGCACCGCCACCCCAAGTGGTCGCAAGACTATTGCTCGTCGCCGTGCTAAGGGTCGCAAGCGCCTGAGCGCCTAATAATGCTTAAGAAGTCCCGACGCCTTACCGCTGGCGAGGTTCGCGACATTATTAAAACCGGCCACCCAAGGCGCGCGGGGCACCTTTCAGCACGCCTAGTGCCTGGTACTACTCCCCTGCGGGCGGCAGCAGTTATATCAAAAAAGGTTGCCAAAAGCGCAGTGGAGCGTAATCGGCAGCGCCGAGCCCTCTACCGCGCCCTGCGAGAAATAGAGGCAAGTGGTAGTGCGGTTATTTTTATTCAAAAAATACCCAAAAACCCACTTACCCCTGCGTTTTTAGAAGATCTCAAGGTACTATATAAAGCATAAATCCTATGTTTCAGACGTTTATTGTCCAGCCGATTTACAACCTCTTCGTCGCTATTTTAGGCTTTATGCCCCACGGGGATGTTGGGTTAGCGATTATTGCGCTTACTCTTGTGGTGCGTGCCGTATTCTACCCAGCGTTTGCTGCCTCTATCCGCACACAGTTAGGGATGCAGAAGATCCAAGGGGAGATTGATGCAATTAATGATAAATACAAGGATAACCCGACAAAACGAGCCGAGCACACCATGGCGCTCTTTCGAGAGCACAAAATTCGTCCCTTTAGCTCGTTTTTAGCCCTTCTTATCCAACTCCCTATACTGTTTGCACTCTATATCGCTCTGTTTAAAGAAGGACTTCCGGCTATTGCTACCAATTTACTCTATAGTTTTGTACACGCTCCCACAGAGGTGCAAATGAACTTTTTTGGGTTGCTGGACCTAAGTCGTCACCATAATTTATTTCTCACCGCGCTGGTGGCAGGACTCCAGTTTTGTGTCATGTGGTTCTCAATTGCACGCATGAAGCAAGCGCCAAAGAGTACCGCTTCTGATCGTGCCGCACGCGAAGCAGCACTGCGTACTCAGCAGCAGCTCATGCTGTACTTCTTCCCGGCGCTCATGGCGGTCGTTACCTACTCGCTACCCGCAGCGGTTGGTTTATACTTCGCCGCAACAAATGTGATTTCCTTGGGGCAAGAACTACTCATTAGGAGACAAGGTACGGTATAACGCTAGATTGGCAGAAGATACTCTTTGGAGTATTGTCTCTAGCATGAGTGCTGAAATTCTAAAAAATAAAACAGAAAAATTTTTATCCCTCTTAGGGGTGCAGGCAACAGTAACTGTTACCGGAGGTCATCGTACCCTTGTTGCGGTGCAATCTGAAGATTCAAAAACACTTATAGGCCCGCACGGTGAACATCTACGGGCGCTTAATATGCTCTTGCGGAAGTTGGTAGAGAAGGAAGCCGGAGAAGAAGCGGCAAATTTTCTTGTTGATGTGAATGCGTATCACGAAAGCAAAATGGAAAAAGTTCGCCAAGATGCACGCATTCTCGCGCAACGAGCACGGCTTTTTAAACACGATGTTGAGCTTGAACCTATGAGTGCATATGAGCGTCTCGTGATACACGAACTGTTCGCTGAAGATCCTGAAATCAGGACTGAATCAGCGGGTGAAGGAAAGTTCCGCCATATTGTGCTCAAATACGGCGCCAAATAGTCCCCTACTGTGTGAGGCGTACACCCCACAGCGCTCTATCTCCTTTTGTTATAAACAACAGATATTTATTATCAGAAGAAACAGAAATCTGCATAATATCTGAACGGACACCACCATCAGAACTTCCCGGTGAAGCGATAGCAAGAGATTGTCCAGTAACATTATTAAACGTAAACAAGGCATCCGATACACTTACTGTGCCAGCCCGCCACGCATCAACATAGGAGTATGTTAGTGGGATCGCTGGAGCCGCACAATAAAATACACTATCACTGGTAGAACTCCACGCACATTTTTGAGGGATTGGTGTGAAGCTTATAGACGCATCTTTACCTGAGGTGGTGTCATGTACGTACGAAGCAGCAGATCCTCTTGTGTTTGTTTGATATATTATTTTTGAGAATGTGGCATTTGCTTGCGCTGAGACACCAGTGCTGTACAGCAGAGGTGTGAAAAGACCTGTTTTCACTGCAATAGAGAAAAGCATACCAGGAGTTTCGTTCGCTGGTTTTGTTTGCAATAAAAGCGTAGATTGACTTGGCCATGTAAGAAGGGCTTGTTGCACTGGTAGAGCTGTTATTTTTTTAGGATTTGTACCATCAATTGTTGCGGTATACACATCCATGCCAGTAGAAGTGATGGTTGTGTATGCAACAGCTTTACCATCAGGAGCAAGTGCTAGTGTGTATATGTTATTTGGCAAAAAGCGCACACTAGTACGCGCATTGGTTGTACTTGTGGCTAGGCTAATATAAACGCTTTTAATAACGCCAGTTTCTTCATACTGTAAAATTCCCGCACTACCATCGTTAGTTAAAAATGCGCGAGCTATGCCCGGTATGGTGGTATTAGAAACACTGCGCGCGAGCGCGCCGGGAGAATCTATAGGTTGATCAAACACATGTCCACTGTCCTGTGCAATAAATCGAGCAACACTAGTAGAAGATTGTGTTGAAATAAACACCGCGGCCGCAACGGGACCATTTGCTATTTTAAATATTTTTTGAGTTCGGTTGCTTCCCCCGCCAAGCTGCTCTGGTGGAACATACGGGCTTACTTGAGGATTGTTTCCTGTTGAACTTACTACACCCGAGACAGTGGTGTTTGGAAATGTTTGGGTGGGCATGGTGGGAGTTAAAGAGCCTTTTGGCCTCGCATATTGGTAGCCAAACCACAATAGAATACCAAAACATATAATCCCAACGATCCCTAATAATATTTCTAGTGCTTTTTTCATATATCAAGAGGTTGGACAATCACAGCTCCCGCCGCCTTGCAGGACACACCCGGTACCTTTTGCTTTACATTGGTTTATTTGGTCAGCTGAGGGTTGTATGGTGACCCCTTGTGCTGGGGCTATATTGCTATTTTGTAGCCCTGCTGTTGGATAGAAATAAATATTAAGATTAACCAGCTGAGGGTTAATAGTGTTTAAAATAAGCCAAGAGCTAACAATAAGTACCAATCCAAAGAAAGCAGCAACAATACGGCGTCGTGCGGCAGACTTTTTATCAACCACCTCGGAGACCATATAAGTAATACCTCCGAACGCAAGTGAGGCAACAGCGGCCAACCCTCCTAATACAATCGCTATTTTTATGAGCGCGCTAACGTAATTTCCTACATCGGATTGATTGCCAGTGAATCCCAATATTGGTTCCAGAGGAGTGTAACTTAGATTTGAACCTTTAGGTGAGTTACTCCCTGTATCAATTATTTGCCCACCAGGCGTTACTGTTTTTGTAGTGCCCCCTATTGGACCCGCCTCTTGTGCAAAAATTACTGTGGACACCCCAAAAAAGGTGTATAAAGCAACAAAAAGAAAGACTGAGAATTTTGGTAATAATCGAATCATAAGCCAAAGAATGAGCCGAAGGAGTTTTTGTTTGTTTGACCAAAAACAATAGTCATAACACTCTGAGCGAACTGAACAAACTTGTCTGAATCGGCATTTTGTACTGAAATTCCTACACTTGCTGCCCCCGCCCCACTACCAGTTTGACGTAATGTTAAGAAACCGGGTCGAGGATCAGGACTGCTAATCTGCTCATCATTAAGCGACCAGGTGTATGTAATAGAACCTTTTCGTACACTACTGTTTGCAAAATAATACGGCTCTGCCCGCAAGGTTATTTCTGAAGCTGTAAGTGTAAATGGGTTAAGAATTGCCTGGTCAAGCAGTTCCCCACGCAGCGGGTCTTGGGCATACAATAATACCTGCGGGTCAGTTGCGGGAATAATTATTTCTCCCCCTGCGACCTTGTTATTTTTGTAATACACATCAACAGAAACTTGCTCACCACTTTGCAAACTGTCACCAGTGAATGTAAATACATTCTTTCCAAGCCCCGAGGCACCAGTATCAAGTGTATCGTTACGCTTCCACTGAAAAGAAAGTTGCCCACTACTTAATTGGGTACGCCCAGACATGACAGTAGGAAACGCTATTACTCGAACCTTTGAACCAGCAGAGTACAAAGGTTTGTTTTCAGAAAAAGATGGCGTTGAAGTATCAGCTTCCCAGAGTAAATTTACTGTTGAGGGTGAGAAAATAAAGTCGTGCGTATAGAAACCCTGTGGAGAATCAATGGATACATGTACTGTAGTTGCGGTCCCAATTGGTCCAGTGGGTACCGCTAGTGAGGTAAGTCCAACACCGCTTTGGGCCACTTTGCCATTAATTTGCCAGGTTATCGTCGCGTTTCCTAAAAAGGGTCCTACTCCTTGGATTTGAATATATACAGTTTGGTTTGGCCCTGGATTTTCAGGAGCGACAATATACTGCAGTGGGTCCGGTACTGCTGAGAATTGCGCATGAGCTAGAGGCGCTATACACACAACACACAAAATAAATAATAGTGATATATGCCAATTACGCCACATGAATTTTACGCGTTATTGCTGAAGATGTTTGGGTAATTTGTTTACCTTTTGCAACAGATCCTGCTGTAAGGGCTATTTTTGCAACATCACCAAAAAGACCTTTTTCCTCACTTTTCTTTCGCAATATTGAGGCAATAACTACGGTGGTCCATCCAGGCAGCAGGTTAAAGCCTGGAAGAAGCTCCAAACCCCAACCACTCACTAAATAACCAGGATAAAAAAGGCCACTATAAAACAAAAGTGCGCTAATGAGAGCTCCAAATGAGACACTGAGACAAAAATCTATAACACCACTAAGAATAATACCTATAAGCCCAGTTGTTTGGCCTATAAACGGGATAAATTCAACTACGCTAGTTACACCAGTCATTGCAAGTCCAATAGTAAACTGTATGAAGTCTAAAAAAACCGCTAAAATGAGAATGAAAACTCCTCCTTTCATAACAATATTCCCCCATTCTCTGCCCGTTGTTTACGCAGTGCAAGGACTTGTGAAGGGTCAGATGTGATAATTTGGTCCTCGGTGTATGAAGCGATCACTTTTATTGCTACATGTTTGAGTCCTGCAAAGAATATCCCCTCCCCCACGTCGCTCTCCAGAAGCAAATACTTTTCTTCATCCGAGAGATTAAATGTTTTTTGGAGGTTATCAATGGTAGTTGGTGACTGCTTTAGGAGTAGTTGGATAGATGAGTTAGTGATCATAGGGAGCCCGTAAGGCGATTTTAAGAAGTCATCCACGTCTTGGGTGATGGTGGCGAGTCCGAGATAGTATTTACGTCCTCGCTTTGCCATACCGTAGAGGAAGGATGCAGTGTCATCGCTTTTCATCATCCACCATGCCTCGTCGATGACCAAGAGACGCTTTTTGAGATTCTTGCGCACCGCATTCCAAATATAGTGTGTAATGAGGTACATCGCGACTGGCTTCAAATCATCTTCCATGTCACGTACTGAAAAGACAACAAATTTTTTATTAATATCTACATTTGTTGGGCGATTGATAAAACCTGACCAAGTGCCTTTAGTGTATTTTGAAAGACGTTGCACCAAACTCTCGCTTCCCTGCATGCCTGAGAGTACCATCTCAAAATCCGAAAGAAGTGGTGGTTCTATGTCAGCGAAATTACTGTCAGATGTAATATCTTTGAGCGCATACGTTTCGGTAATAGCTTTGTCGATAATCGCATCCTCTTCAGGAGAGAGGCCACCCAGCATGATACGGAAAAGACCTACCAGCGCCACGATGTTAGAACGCAGCACATCAGCAGCACTCTCATCTTCTCTAGGCACGGGAAGATCGAAGGGATTAATGTGGTGCTCAGAATTGAGACTGATGTTGAAATAGCGTCCGCCTACCGTCTGAGCTAAAAACTCATATTCACGTTCCGGGTCGATAACAATAACCTCAGCGTCAAACATGAGCGTACGTAATATCTCAAGTTTGGTTGCATATGACTTTCCGGAACCAGATTTTGCGAAGATAACAGAATTATAATTTTCGAGCGAGAAACGGTCAAAGAGTACGAGTGAGGCGTTGTGACGATTTACCCCATAGAGAATCCCCTTGTCAGAGGTGAGGTCGAAGGATACAAAGGGGAAAATTGAAGAAAGGGGTGAGGAGTTAAGTTTTGAATTTACTCCCAACTCGTCGTTAGCGAGTGGTAAGGTAGAGCGAAACCCCTGCTCCTGCTGGAAAAGAGCAGGCTTTACATATATGAGACGTGATTCCAGAATTGACTTAACATCCGTCTCGATTTTATCGAGCTCCTCCGCACTTTTTCCATAAATAGTTATATATACACCCACATCGAATATTTTTTCCTGCGCCTGTTGTAACTGGTCTCGCAGATCTTCAATATCTCGGTATGCAGTATCGAGCATAGGGTCACGCACCAACCCTTTTTCTTCTCGAGTCATAATCTGAGATTGCACCTCAGCAACTTTCTTTTGGAATTTTTTGAGTATCTCAGCTGAATCTATTGGGTGGATGAAAATAGACACATCAAGAACCCGATCCAGATTAATGATAGGAGCAAACCAGGAGTCGGTAAGAACACGAGGGTACGACATAACAAAAAATGTACGTGCTATCTTATCTCCCAAATTCAGTTCGCGGGAGGTTATTTTGAGTGCAGATGGAGCAATGACATCTTGTAACTCCAAGATGCCTTGTCGGTATATCTGCTCTGGCATGATGGAGCCGAGTGGTGAGGGAGCAGAGTCTTTTGATGCAAAAAAATCTAATAAGGCCATACTATTATTTGTGAGTGATTTGAAGTGGCTTCTCTAGTTCGCCAGGGTTAAAGAGTTTGTAGAAAAGCTCGATCATCTCTTCGGTGCCAAGAGACACTACGCGTACCCCGGTGCGTACCAACCCTTGTTCGATAACTGCAACGCGCTGTTCTAATTGTATACGATATTGCTCAAACTGTTCGTCAGTAAGGGCTAGGGCCGACGGTGTTTTTGTGGGAATAAGATTTGAAAGTGCGCCCGTGACGCCGCCTCCCCTATCAATAAGTGCGGGATCATACGGTACCACGATAAAAAAGTTTTTTGTCATTATATTGGCCCGCTCAGTAAAGTCTTTTATAAAGGTTATATATTCACGGATTTGAATTTTCATGAGTTCATCTAGAGTGGCAGCATATCGCTCTTCTAAAAGAGCAATGTATGGGCGAATATCTAGATCGCGCGATTCAATAAAAAACTGTACGCTAAATTCAAGAGAGTTTAAAAAATTTTGAAATTGACCAATAATAGCCTCCTGTTCGCTCTGCGATTTAAGGGCTAGATTAATACTTGAGGCCATCAGAAGTGCACGCAAAGAACCATCTTTGAGTATAACTATCCCATCACGCACCTCTTTGAGTGGTACAAATGCTTGGGTTGCTTCTGCTTTAATTTTAGTATCAGCCATATTTACACAAGTGGTTCTGGTCTCTCTGGGTCTATCACGCCCATTTTAGTGCGATCTTTAATGTTGAGTGACCAAGCTAGGTCACGTAATTTACTTTCTGATAAGGCTGGCACAGGTACCTCCCCAACCCCCTCTTTACCGGTCGCTATATTTTTTTGAGTTATCTCCACAGGACGCTGTTTCCAAAGATATAGTTTGGTACCTAAAAAATACAGTACCGCATGCTCGAGAGCTTCAATAAACGGCCTATCGTTTACCTTATAGAAAGCCAAGGCGAGAGAAAGTACTACAAAAGGTAGAGAAGCTAAAAATGCAAAGTATAGCGGCAGTAACGTAAAAGCAAGGAGAGCAACACCTCCCCCGCCTGCAAGATATATAAACTGCTTCAATGTAAGTGGGCCAAAGATTTTGTCTTCGACCTCAATAAACTGAGGGACTTGGTACCGCATTACTCACTAGTATAGCTCAGAAACAAGGGGGCTTGGAAAATTATTCTACCGGTTCTCTGTATGGATCAGCTACGTACGTTGGGTTTGCTGCCTGCGGTGCCGCTGGGGTTATGGTTGGCTGAGTAAGTGCGTTTTGTGCAGCAGCAGGAGGAGGCTGTTTAGAAGCACTGTTTGTTGCTGCTCGCTTAGCCATAAATGCCTGCATGGATTCACGTATGGGTACAAAAATAGAAGTGGCGATTTGGTCGGTTATTTGAAGCGCTGTTTCTTTTGGTATACGGAGATGGTCAACCACATTGTCTGCAAAAGTATTTGGGTCAGCAAATCCTAGCATAACGAGCATCACTTCATCCTCCAAAATCCCTAGTTGATCGATATGAAGTCCATGGGTAGCGCCAATGTTTTGTATCTTTTTCCCTATATCAGTAGACAAAATTGCCTGCTGTACATCTGAAGGGAGTTCAGAAAGACGTTTTGCTATGAGCTGCTCTACTTCTGGCATATACGACTATTGTATACCCTACGCAGCAGTATGAGGAGGATTCTCATTACTAGTACCCTCCCTTCGTGTAGGCGGCTCAGTTGGATTGAAAGTAAAATTTTTTAACTCCAAAGAAGACGACTTGTTGTCAGGAGTGTGAGCGTTGGTGGGATTGCTCGCAATGCGTTTGAGCAGTTCACGAATACCTCGCAGCTCTTTAAGCATTGCTCGTACATCTTTTTTATCATCTTTTTTCTCTATCTCATTAAGAGATGATTGCCAAAGTGTTTGCGGGCCTCCTGGTGCGCTTGGGGTGGCTCGGTAGGACGCTTGTGCTATGCGAGCAGCGGCAGACGCGTCTTGAGAGGATACGGTTTGACTAGAGGCTCCTGGATGCTCAGATGAAGGAGTAACGCCTCTATTAGCTGAGAAGCCACTCTGAGCCGCATTGATAATATTGGCGCCAACAGACAAGGTTGTGGTTGAAAGTGGAGAAGAAGCACGGTTCTCATTAGCTGCCTCTTGCGAAAGACTTGTCCCATTTGTCCGTATGGATTGCAGCAGTTCGCGCATACGCCCACTATCGGCAAACTGTATAGATGGCGTTTGGGTGGCCCCTTGGTTGATTTGGGTAGAGGTTATGGAAGTATTCGAAGTTGCTAAAGAAGGGCGTGGTGCTGCCAAAGATTCGGATGAAGCGGACGCCACACGGGTAGCTGCAGCTTCATTTTGTTGAGGTTGCGGTTGTACTGGGTTTTGAGTAACACGAGATGACTCAGCTTCGCTTGCAACAGTTGGTATTTGTTGTGGTGGATAATTGTCGTTTGCAAACCCAGGAACACGACGGCGCTCTTGATCTTCACGTACACTTTGGGCGCTCGCAACCTGATCAATTGCTTGCTGTTGGGCTGGTGTTTGTGTGCGCAAGATGACGGGAGTTGGTGTGGTTGGAGGGGTTGCTTGTGGGCCAGATGGGAAACGGGTGGTCTTAAGTAATCCTCCCCTACCCCCTTTGCCAATATCGAGCTGCGCGGTAGGTGTTTTACCAGTAACATCTTTGACGGTGTTGCGCACAATGGCAGTGCGTGCGTCAAAGCCACTTGTCCCCACAGAGGTTGCCGTCTTTCCTATCCCACTCCATAGGCGCTGCCCGACTACTGTTTGTCGAGTAGACGCGACTTGTCCCGCTGCTGCCCCGCCAGCTTGTAGCCCTCGGCCAATAGTGTTGCGTCCCGCCACCCCAAGCGCACCATAGGTAAGTCCGCCGATACGCTGCCCCATCCAGGACGTAAACCCACGCGCCGCACCATTACCATGATCAACCAGTGTGTCGGCTATACGCATGCCGTAATACAGCATCACTATAATGATACCTAAACGTATTGACATGGCCCCAATAGATTTTCCTATAACAAGAGCAAAACTATCATTGTTAGTAGCCGAAATAGAGTTTAAGTCGCTAAACAATGCAGCTATAAGTGCACCGGGTTCGCCTGTGCCTGTAGCAGCACCTGCTAGTTGTTGCAAAATATAACTAATAATTAGGTACGTAAACAAAAAGATAGCCGGATAAAAAGAAAACTTAATAAGAGAATCTTGCCACATGTGGTACAGGGCTCTAGCTTTGTTGCTGTTGGTTAGAGCGCGAGCCACAAACGCAATAGGAGCGCCAATAATCACCGCCCAGAGCACAATAAGACGGAGAATAAATTTAAAGCCAACAAAAAAGAAAGTTGCGGCAAGAACGCCCAACATTATTCCTATTGCAATATACAGAAGAGAGAGGGTGATTATAGTAGTAAGTCCCCCAGTAGCTCCTGTTTGTGACTTAATCCAGGTATTAAATGATCCTGTACTGAAAAGATTTTGTAAATGCATAACGTTCATTATTCCAGCGGTCAAATCTTTGGTATTTGCGGGTGAGAGACCCCCCGTTACTGAAGCTAGAACCCCTGTGGTGCCACCTCGGGAGGAAGTAGTTTCCAGTGAGGGCGCATCAATTTGGTTATAAAACTGCACTGCTAAAATATTGCCACCATCTATTACTACACGAGTGATAAAGAAACTGAAGTTAATGAGAAGTGCCATAATGATCACCATGGCGAGTGTGCGGATGGTGCCACTTGTTTCGGCCTGGAGGATAACGATAAATGCTAAATAGAGAAGAATAAATATAAAAGCAATATTGGCTATGTCCCGCACGGCAGTCCATCCGACCGAAAGAAAGTTTTGAGCGTATGCAAAACTATTTAAAGAGAGTGCTACACCTACAGAGAGCACGTATCCGCCAATATAAGCGAATACGCTCATGATTCCTGCTGTGAAAACGTATACAACGTTGGTTAGACATAGGCTAATATTACTAAGGCTGCAACCAACATCATCGTCAATCAACGTACTTTTCTTCCCTTGTTGCGTAGCAGAATTTGTCACAGATCCATTAGAGTTTGCTTGCGAATTGGCTGTAGCTGAGTTCCCTAGATTAGAAGATGGTTTGTAGTCTGGGTCTCCAGATGCGCTTTGCCCCACAGAAACACAATTAGTTGCACTCCCCCCGCCATTGATACAGCTTAGATATGCAGAATCACCCACTTGTTGTTTTTGTTGGGCTGTTTGTGCTTGTGCTATTGAGGGTTTTAGGATTACAACGGTTGTTGCAAAAAATAACCCCAGTACCACAACAAAAAATGTTGGTTTGAGAAAACGCTGCAATAAGTTTTTTATCGATTTATATTGCATTGCGACATTGTTGCAGCCCGGCAGTCGTTTGTTGGTTAATAGTAGACAGTTGAGATTGGAGTGTGGTGCGGTCTTGCTGTGCGGTAGTGAGGTCAGCAGAAGTAAATACCTGACCTTGATCCCTAGTGCTATTATAATCGTTCTTAATAGAATCCACGTCAGCGGATGAAGTTATTGAAACAGCACGACTCTGTAGTTGTTCAAGAAATACAATCGAGTTGTTAGCGGTTATGATGGTGTTATTGAAAAAGTCGACCCGTTCTTGCAGTTGCTTGAAGGTGGATGATGCCTGTTCAGCTTGCAGCTGAAATTGCTGCACGAGCGTGTCCGCGTTTGAAGATACAGAGGCAGGTGGATTAGTTTGAATTGCTACTATGTTACGCTCCCAACAATTGTAAAGATTATTAAGGCCCGACTGGGTGCTTTGAATATCACTTATGCTCCCTTGAGAAACAGATGCATACTGCTGAGCTATCCCAACTCCCGCCTGCAAATCACTCACGATTTGTAAAGCACTGTTCTGAGCAGCAAGTTGATCACTGGTATAAAAGTTACTTGCATAGTCGCCACTTGGTCCCCCAATTGAAGAAAGACCCTGCAACGCCTTGGTCATAAGCTGGGTGAGGAGGGCGCTCACAATTTGATCAAAATTTTGCGCAAGATTAAGCGAGTCTCTACCTTGGCCAAGGGTTTTGTCGAGAGAGCCAAAAATAATACTGCCAGGAGTGGTACTCACCAAGTCGCATACTTGGTAGAGCTGTGTGCCGGTATCAGCTCCAGAGCCATCAATTGCTGACACAGAAACCGAATTACTTTTATCAGGTGGTGAGTCGGTAGTTTTGCAGTTCTCTTTCTTTTTCAAAGTTAAGAATTGATTCCCGCTCAGTAAATCAAGTTGCTGCCCTTTTATTGTGACAGAGAGTGCCGCTGAAAGCCCTACTGATCCATATGCATAGGCACCATACGGGTTGTTGGTTGGTACGGTGGTGAAAGCGAGGAATCCAGGCCACCCACCCGAATAAAAATTACCATTCATAAAACTTTGCACATTACCAATGACTTTTGTTAGGCTGCAAGAGTTTGCACGATTACCATTCGCGTAACTTTGTGCAATAGCTATACGAATCTGCAATTGAAACGGACTACACAAGAAAGAGAGTGCGCTGCTTTGTATATAATTTCCTGCTGTTTGGTTTGCAATATTTGAGAAAAAACGATCTGGATGAGTGACGAAGGCAGGTGAACCCTCAAAGCCATTATTGATCCAATTAACCACACTCACAGTGATTTGCTGCACAGCTGCTTTTGCTATGCCGCGGGCGATACAGTCCAGAACATCCTTGCCGTTATCTATACCATTATTAATTTGCACTGAGAAAATCGAATTGGGTGTCATAAGTCCCATCTGTGCAGCAAGATAGAGACCAGCGCACGAAACAGCGCCGGCCCCCGCTGCAGCAAGAAGACTGCCGCCGAGTCCCATTCCCCCCGAACTTCCAGTGCCCGTACCGCCAAAGCTAAGGTTGGGCAAAGTTCCCCCATATACACCACCACCATTTGATCCTTGGACTTGGTTAATAGCTGTGGGATTGAAAACTGTGCCATAGTACACGCTGGCTGAATTGTTGTTTGTCGATGTCCCATTACTCAACCAGGTGGCCCCAGGTGTGTTGTAGGCACCTATGGTTGAGGTCCCAATTGCGTAGGGTATCGTGGTTGTGGCGGTAGTGATGGGTGTTGTTGTAGCAGAGGTAAAATCAACGGTGTACATTGGTGTGCTTGTTGAAGTTACAACACCCGAAGGACTAACTGTGACAGTGCCCACTGAGGTACCACCAACCGATATGATATAGGTGCCTGGTAGTAATGGCTGCCCCCCGGTACTTGGAGATATGGTGTAGTTGCCGGGATACTGATCCGAAAGACTCGCTATATATGTGCCTATTGACTTACCTGCAAGTGTAGAGAAGTTATACGTGCCAGGAGAGAATCGCGTGTTGGTTGGCGTGGTTGGTATGGTCGGTAGACCTATGTTTGTGTTTGGACTTGTTGAAGTGCTAGTTGAGTTTTGACGATTCCCTGCAGATCCAAAAGATCCATTGTTTGCAGGTGGCATTGTTTGAGCTTGATTAAGAAACCACCACCACCCAAAACCAATGAGTGCAGCCACCATGAGGCCGGCGACTATTGTGATGATGACTTGCCTGTTCATGCTAGTGCGCGGACAGAAGCGCAGCCCACGCCGCGCCTGGTTCGTCCTTACTAAAAAGTATACCGTTTTTATTGAAAGCTTGGGCTATGTTTGTAAACACTTTTACAGACATACTTGCAGCTGATTGATACGTCTGTAGCCCATAGAGACCCCGAAGAGGATCTGTGAGCACTACCTGCATGTCGTCGTAGCTTGCGGTGATGCGCTCATAATCATTTACTAGTTGCAAATGAAAGGGAGAGAGAGTTTTGGGCACAGGAATTTTTAACAGCTGGTCGGTAAGCGCTCGATAGTCCGCCGCAATCGGGAGTAATTTTTTTAGAGTTTCGCCATCATTCGTGTCGATCACTTGCGCAATTATCTGCAGTGTGGTTGCTATGTTTGCAAGAGGGTGGGCACTCAACGCTTGCATTACGGCGTTTCCATACCTTTTTTGTGCATCAATTGAGTCACTTACCACTACCATATCTTTAGTGGTATAGGAGGTAATCTTCCTACTCCCCTGAAGTTGTTGCTGTGCAGCTGCGAGGAGCTGGTTTTGAGTTGGAATATCATCTCCAAGACCTTGGGATTTTACGTTAGTAAGGTTAACCAGCAGAGTTTTACTTACTGAATCAGTCAAATTATTGCTTTTTGCTGCTTGACGCATAGCTTCAACAATTTGTGGGTCGGTCGCTTCTGGTAACTGGGCTCCTGACTGGGCTTGAATTTCATTCAAAGAGGCTTGCCAGTTTGCGTTTTGCACTGCTGCGGCCATAGAATCCTCCCTCGTAGCAGCTGTAAGGGTGTTGTTGTGAGGTTTGGTCACCATTTGAGCCCCATATACAAGCCCGACAGATATAAAGAGCGAAAGTACGAGGAAGGCAAACTGCGCGCTAGGCAGATACGGGCGAATGCTCATACGCTACAGTATACTCTTTTTAGCGGTATACTGGTGGTGTTATGACTAAAAGTCTCACCATACTACTCTCGACATTAGTTATTCTTATTGGGGTGTTGGGGGTTTTGGTGTATGCATCGCCGCTGAGATCAGTAGTTGCCGCATCGGTCGAGAACACCGCAATAGTTTTTGGAGCTGCAGTACTGAAAAATTCGTTTGGGGGTAAGGTTATAGTATCTATCCCCTGCACAAGCTACCTCGGCCCTTCTTTGTGGGTAGAAGAGGACCCTTCTGGCCCGTTACTTCCACCCTATTCTTTTATTTGGACACCATTAACCCTTACCAACGTTCCCCCTTCACCCACAGGGCCATCTATCCCGCCGCTTGAAGAAGGCCAGGGCATATTGGGAAGATTCGATATCCCCTATTTTTGCTGCCCACCACCTTCTGTGCCAACCGCTCCGTATACGTGCTACATTCCTCCCTACATTTTTGTTCCCCCGCTTGTGGGCCTACGTATGCAAAATATGCAGTCCAGCCCCTCACCCCAGGTACTGTAATTTCTGGCCCCTTTTAATTTGTAAGGTGTAGCCACTGCTCTAGCGGCACATCTTCTGCCCGCGCGTTTTGGGGGATACCAGCCTGTTGAAGCGCTTCTGGGGCCTTTGTGCCGAGAACATTCTCAAGATTTCGGACCAGAAGCTTGCGTTTTTGGGCAAATCCCGCATGGATAAGGTCAAAAAAACGTTGTTCGGTAAGCTTATTTTTAAAATTCGCGCGAGAAATGTCTCGTACTCGCAATACGGCAGAGTCGACTTTGGGTGCGGGCGAAAAGGCGCCTCTCGGGACTGTCTTTATATACTGTGGTTCGCCGTAGGCTTTGACCGATAAGGAAAGCAAACTCTCCTTTTTTGAACGCGCAATACGCTCTGCAACCTCTTTTTGGATAAGAAAAACAAGGGTTTTTGGCTGATGCTTTGCTGAAAGAAAGGCCCGCAAAAGGGCTCCGGTAATGTAGTACGGAATATTTCCCACCACCTTATACACACTCGTTTGCAGCTTCTTTGGTAGTGCAAACTCAAGAGCATCCCCCTCAATGATCTGCAATTGCCCACTTTGCACCTCGTCACGGAAGGTCTCTGTAAGGAAAGGTATAAGGCGACTGTCTTTTTCAACCACGATAACTCGAGCGCCGCGCTCTAAGAGCTCACGAGTGAGCACTCCCTCCCCCGGTCCAATCTCGACCACTAGCTCACCTGGTACGATTTCTACTGCTTCTGCTATGGCGTGCGTGTGTGCGCCAGGGTTCAAAAAGTGTTGGCCAAGCGACTTTTTCTTATACATACCCTGACTCTAGTCGAGATAAATAGTTTTTCCAAGTCTCTCAGGAGCTTCAAGCTCGAGTAACTCCCCCGGTATATCCGAAAGAAATGATGAGGGTAAGGTCGCCGACTTTGCCCCAAAGATAGTTCGATACGAGGCATAGCACAGGTATAGCCTCTTTTGTGCGCGAGTTATTGCCACGTACATGAGTCGGCGCTCCTCTTCTTTGTCGGCCCCCTCATCACCTTCTCGTTGATAGGGAAAGAGCCCTTCTTCAAGCCCGGTGATAAAGACCACTTTAAATTCCAAACCCTTAGAGGCATGCACGGTCATGAGTCGCACAGCATTAGCGTCATCTTTTAGCTCATCTTGGTCACTTGCAAGTGCAGCGCTCTCTAAAAATGCGTCGAGTCCGGTATGGAGCGAAGTTTCGGTGACCATAGGATACTCGTCATACCGTGCGGCCAACGATACTAATTCTTTGAGGTTTTCTAAGCGCTCCGCTCCTTCAAGCTTGTCTTCTTTAAATGCACGTTCCATACCTGTTTCGGTTACAACAAACCGCATAAGCTCTGAAGGTCGTAGTTTTTCTGCAGCTTCACCAATACTCTTGAGTAGTGCTCGAAGTTCCCCCACCTTTTCTTTTACTTTGCCCGTAAGTTCTTCTTCGCGTCCTGCCAGGATTTTAAGGAGCGTTACCTTACCAATACCGCGCGGTGGTGTGTTAGCGATGCGAGCCAAGTCGGCCGAGGTGTTAAGAAGTGCTGCGCGTACAAAGGAGAGCGCATCCTTCACCTCTTTGCGCTCAAAAAAGCGAGTCCCTAATACTTGATAAGGGATATCCGCGCGCAAGAGTGCTTCTTCAGCTGCGCGTGATTGGAAATTCGCTCGATAGAGTACTGCAAAGTCTCGCGGCTGCATACCTGCTGCCATCCCTTCTCGCACTATACGAGCAATAAAGTTGGCCTCATCCAGCTCGTCGAACGCTTGATAAAGCCTGATATTTTCACCATCTGCGTTTTTGGTATAGAGGTTTTTCTCAGGACGGTACACATTCTTCGCGATAACGTCATTCGCTGCCTGGAGTATTGCTTTGGTGGAACGATAGTTTTCTTCGAGCATCACCACTTTTGCACCAGGAAAGGTACGCTCAAACGACATAATATTTTTAATCTCTGCACCCCGCCAACCGTAGATAGTTTGGTCGACGTCTCCTACAGCACATACGTGCTTCTCGGGGCCCACTAAAAGCTCGAGCAATCGCGCTTGCACATAGTTGGTATCTTGATACTCATCAACGTGCACATACCGCCAGCGCGCTTGATAGTGGTGGCGCACCACCTCATTATCTCGAAGCAATAACATTGCCCGCAGCAAGAGATCATCAAAATCGAGCGCACCATCCTTATGGAGGGCCTCTTCGTAGAGCGCCCACGCTTTAGCAACCACCTCTTCACGATAGTTGCGCGCACTCCCCGCAAAGTCGGTACGTGTCATTCCCTGCCCTTTAATCTTTGACACTAGGGAGAGCGCCGCTCGTGGCTCCATACTTTCATCAAACTGTTTAAGTGCTGCCTTCATCTCACGCAGTGAGTCAGCGCGATCGTAAATGGTAGGGGTGCGCTTAAAGCCTAAGAGTTTTGCATTCTCTTTAATAATAAGCAGACCCAATGAATGAAAAGTAGAAACAAAAGGCACCCCTTGGTGTGGAAACCCTCTTTTGGGCCAATATGTATCAGTAATTAATTTATTTGTTTCTGAATTTAATATAGCCATAACACGCTCTCGCATCTCTGCAGCCGCTTTATTGGTGAACGTAATAGCTAAAATTTGGGATGGCTCAGTCCCGTTTTTTACAATACGTAAAATTCTGTGCGTAATGACATAGGTTTTCCCAGCACCAGCACCAGCAAGGACAAGTAGTGGTCCTTCGGTTGTTTCTATAGCTAATCGTTGCGCAGCATTGGCAGGATGTTGATGTGACACCTATACACCCTACCGCATTTTAGAGAAAAACGCCTAAATTACGCTATCCACAACACCTGGTTGGCAAGATTGACGCACCCTATCGCGAGGGTATCATTAATGCACACGAATGAATGGATGGTGAAAAAGCTCGCACGGCTTTTTCATACAAAACGGTTGCTACTCCCTCACCTACCTTGTCTTTCAAATCTCATAAAAGCCCTTTGCCACGAAATAGCCGCGGGAAGGCAAAAAAGATCTTATTTTTAGGACTCGCTGCAGGCGGTAGTTTTTCTTTATTGTCGATCCCGACATTCGCTTCAGCAAATTTTATTACGAATTTTCTTCAAAAAAATACTGCAGCGGCTGCCAGCGCGGACGCTTCGTATAATTCACAGACCATTCCCCTCCTTGCGGCTGCGGTTAGTTTAGATCCAACAGTAACGCCCGCGGAAGTGCCGATCGTTAATGGCGAGGCGCTTGAGTCGCAGGATAATCCTCTGCGACCGGGAGACACCGCTACGCCGCTTACTAATCCACAAATTAGTGTGTATACGGTGCGCAACGGCGATACCCTCTCGGGGATCGCTAAGATGTTTGGGGTAGATACGAACACTATCATTGGTGCAAACAATATTAAAAACGGCGTCATTCATCCCGGAGAGGAGCTCGTCATTCTTCCTATCACCGGCATTCGTCACACGGTACTCAAGGGTGAAACGCTCGCGAGCCTTGAAAAAACATACCGCTCAGACGCACACGACATAGCGTTGTATAACAATCTTGCAGATGATGCGACCCTGACTGTGGGGACACTTATCATTATTCCTAACGCTGAAGTACCTATCCCAACCCCCGCAAAGTCTTCAACAGTTGCTAAAACAAAAACCACCTCTACTACCAAGACAGCAAAAACCAAAGGATTTACACCAGCGCCACTGCGTAACGCAGGAGGTCCTGAATATGACAACTACTACATCTGGCCGCTCACACCAGGCGCTGGTATCATCACCCAATCACTACACGGATATAACGGTGTTGATATCGGCGCGCCAACGGGTGTTGGTATTGATGCGTCAGCCGCAGGCACGGTCATTGTTGCGAAAAAGAATGGTGCATGGAATGGTGGGTATGGTAACTACATCGTTATTCAACACAACAATGGCACACAAACCTTGTATGCGCATGCGAGTGCGGTATTTGTATCTCCTGGCGACGCGGTCTCTCAAGGGCAACTCATAGGTAAGGTGGGCCGCACGGGTGAATCAACAGGACCACACCTTCACTTTGAGATCCGCGGCGCGACGAATCCATTCGGTGCGCTACCGGTAGGAAGTGGTAATTAAAAACACTATCTATGGCACAAAAAAACTCCCACCAAAGTGGGAGTTTTTTTGTGTAGCAAGAAATTTATTTTGCAGTTACAAACGTAACAGGGGTATCGCCTAAACGTATCGTATCAATGAGTCCACGCAACTGCATTTGTATTGTCATCGCATCTGCGTCAGTAAATTTCTTAATTGATCCTGCAGGATAATTTGCGTACTGGGACTGCGCCACGCGTAAGCGAATACCATAGCAGGTTTTGCTGCGTACTGCGAAGAGTCGATACACGGTGTCACTTGCAGAGTGACCAGCTCCCGCATCACCGAGTTTAGTGAAGACGCTTGTCGCATAAGTCCCGTTTGATTCGGTGGCAGCTGGGCGTGCTGCTGTGTATCCGCTTGGTGCAGTAGAGGTGCACGCTTGCGCATCTTTAAGATCATCCCGCTTCGTTATGGTCACACCTGCACTATCAAAATTAGTCCCTTCAAATTGATTCCCTTTGTAGTAGAGGCAGTATAAGAAGCCATCTTCACAGGGTGGTATGTAGCTTTTCACCAGCACTTGATCTTTGGTGGTTGCGAGACCAAACGTGTCAGGAAGCGTAAAAGTGATAGTGCCATCTGACTGCGATTGTACCTGTACGTTTGGTAGAGGTATTTGTTGAGGGAGATCGTTTGATGATGTGGTGTGTTTTGTAAACAACGAACGCAGATCACCACTGGAGTACCAAAATGCTGCACCACACAAACCAATAATGAGCACAATACCAATAATGATTGATGCTAATCCGAGATGCTGTTTCATATCCCCCTAATCATACCAGATTTAAATTTGGTAATTTAAAAATCAACTACAACTCCACCACAAGGAAACGGATTGGTGTCATTGGAAAAAAATAAAACACCCTCAAACTCAGCACAAGCAACCTCTTCTTTATAAGTGCCGTCAGCATAAATTCTTAAATATTTATATATAGGCACTGTGTTCTTAACAATGTTAGTTAAATTCAAAAATTTAATATCAGTAGAATTATATTTTAAAAGGACAACCCCCACAGATATGTTGTTATGAGATTCAAAATAAAAAATAGAATAGTCAACAGCATCATTGGTAGACGTTTGTGTTCCTGGTGTATCAAGATTTCGAATATGCGATTCATCAATTTTACTCAAACCTTCCTTTAAACCAGCAATGCTCGATCTAAAAAAGAAAAAGGATAAATTCTGTTTATCTGTATCATCGATTTTAACCAAATCAACCCGCTCACCGAACTCTCTCTTAAAAAGTTTACATTGTGTAATCAAATGATTTTTGAAATGAAAAAATCCTATTTCTTTAAACTCATCTCCAACACCTTGACTCCTATTTTCTAAAACCATTAATCCACTTTTGTTGTCTTTTACGTGCCAACCAATATTTTTATTTCCAGACGGTTGGTGTTGGGTTGTGTGAAAATCTCTTAATACGGCAATACTTGAATTTATTACCACCTGATCATCATAAAAATCTATTTCAAATACCTCATACAATTTGTCGCCGTTTTTAAATGTTACGTAAAATCTTTGTTTAGTGCTCTGTCTCATGTGTTTATAATTTAGACTCACTCCTTTGCCTGTTTTGTGAAACGAATGAGCTTTTTCATACTATAACTGAGAAACGCTTGTATTTACTATGTTTTTCGCTCGCGGTACTGGAGCGCCTCAAGCACGTGAGACTCGTTGATACTCTCGGCTTCATCAAGATCGGCGATGGTCCGCGCAACTTTAATGACGCGGTGAAACGCGCGCGGCGATAAGTTTAAGCGAGTACCCGCGCGCTCAAGTGTCGTGCGCACATTGGTTGAGAGTGGTACTAATTCTTCAAGTTCGCGTGGCGAAAGTTCAGCATTCACTCTCCCCTCTTTTTTAAATCGTTCAGTTTGTTTTGCACGAGCGTGCAAAACTTTTTCTTTCGCATCTTTTGTTTCAGTTCCGCGTGCAACTTTTTTACCGAGCTCGCCCAATTCAACCGGCCCCACCGTCATCCATAAGTCGATACGATCAGCAATCGGACCTGAAATTTTTTTGCGATAGCGCTCGAGTGCGTTTGGCGAGCAAGTGCATGCAATGTCGGGGTGACCAAAGTTACCACACGGGCACGGGTTCATCGCAACGACGAGCGTGATACGCGCAGGAAATAATGCGGTGCCTTTTGCGCGCGCGACTGCGATGACTCTGTCTTCAAGCGGTTGGCGCAGCGCTTCAATCACACGCCGATCAAATTCAGGAAACTCATCAAGAAACAGTACACCGCGGTGTGCGAGTGTTACCTCACCGGGTCGTGGGTTCGCACCACCACCAACAAGTGAGACATATGAGGCGGTGTGATGGGGTGAGCGAAACGGTGGCATCGTCATAATGTCACCACGCAATGTTCCTGCGACCGAATGAATGCTATTTACTTCAAGCACTTCATCAAACGACAATGGTGGCAGTATTGATGCGAGTGCTCGTGCGAGCATGGTTTTACCAGTGCCAGGTGGGCCGGATAATCCTAAATTGTGTCCACCTGCTGCAGCGATTATTGCTGCACGTTTTGCAGATTCTTGTCCGCGAATATCTTCAAACACAAATGGTGTTTCGTGTGCGCTCGGTTTCAGTTCAGTGGTTGGTGTTATCTCTAATTTCTTTGCTTCTGTTTTATCATCACGCGCACGTTTTGTGTTTATGTGATCAATCACTTCTTTAAGATGCTCTGCTCCATACACGTCGATGTTGGGGACGAGCGCAGCTTCGCGCGCATTATCTTTTGGGACGAACACATGCTGCATTCCTTTTCGTTTTGCTTCAGCGACGAGCGGTAAGATGCCACGCACGGCGCGCAGAGAACCATCAAGTGATAACTCACCAATGAACACACAGTCATCGGTGTTGAAGCGAATATCATCTGCGGCGAGTAAATACGAAAGTGCGATCGGTAAATCAAAAGCCGGCCCTTCTTTATGAACATCGGCCGGCGCTAGTGAAATGATTATTTTTTGATTGCGACTTTTGGGAGATTCAAAGCCTGCATGTTTGATCGCAGCGGCTACCCTATCACGCGATTCTTCGACTGCTTTGTCGGGGAGCCCGACGATGGAGAAGGAATGGAGCCCGCGCGAAAGGTCGGTCTCGACCGACACTAAATAGGGTGTCAGCATCGATGTTTGTGCGCCCCATACGCGGGCATACTGCATGCCGGCACTGTACCAAAATAGTTTTCCGCTACAAGTTGACACGAGTTTATTTATCTTTGATAAAAGACTCGCTTTTTTGTAATAATTTTTGTACTCTGCGATACAGAGGAGATTGTGCTATGAACGTGGTTGTGTCACAAAGGTGTACTCGGTGTGGAGGGCGTATCACACACCAACATCGTATAGATGGTCGAGACCATCCTCACTGCGATGCTTTGTTTTGTTGTATGGATTGTGTTGAGCTGTATGTCTTGTACCACTTTTCAGATCTGCGCATAGTTGCACAGTATATGGTTTCTGAAGGGATCTTAGGCGGCTTTCATCTCACGACAGTTATGCTCGGCAGTCTGCGGGAGTATACCGATATAAAGGATAGTCGTAATGGCTGTGCGGCCATATGGAGACGATATGAACAATTACCTTTACCTATTAATTGAAAACCGCCCCGAGAGGGGCGGCATCTTTTTTTATTCAGGCAACTCGTTTTCTTGCTCCATGTGTGCTTTGCAGGTGCGAGCGGATGGATTTACTTCGAGGCGATCCTCTTCAATCTCTTCGCCGCCGATCTCACAGGTGCCATAGCTCCCCTCTTCGATGCGTGCGAGTGCGTGCTCAACTAGGTCGAGGTGTTTTTGCAGTGTCGTGGTTTCGCCCTGGCGCTCTTCGAGATCTTCGATGCGGTCTGCGATCTCGTCGGGCTCGGTGGCGCTTTCATCAATGTCTCCAGCGGTAGCATCCCACTCCCCCGTTTCTTCATCTTCTACTCCCAAATCGCGCAACTCACCTTCAAGGTGCGCATATTCTGCTTCTAATTTGTGTTTAAAATAGTCGAGCTTTTCTTTATCCATGAGTGCATCATACCCGCCCTCTTGTTGCAGTGCAATATTACTGTGGCAGCGTAAGTGTCGGCGCGGTCTTTTGACGTGACAACACTTCGTCAACCGTGTTGGGGTTGGTAGTGATAAGAATGGTGGTGCGATTGAGAAATGTCCATAGAAACACTATATTCCCGCTGTTGTTGAGAATTACTCGGGCATCATGGTTGTGCACGATAGAATCGGCAAATGTGCTGGTGAGTACTTGCGGTGCTGTTTGGGTTGTTGATGAAGCTGTGGTTACCGGTGAATAGCTAAAAAGTGGAGAGAGATCTTGCTGCATTGTTTTTTCCCATGCGAGCATGCCAGCATAGCCCTGCTCATATGAGTCAACACTCAGTAGCATGAATGGCTGATTTACATCATATGAGTGTACGCCCATGAGATATTGGTTCCCCAGTCCGCGCAATAAAGATGCGGGCATGTGTGGTACTGCTGCCGCAAAAAAAGTTTGCGCCCCAATTGAGGTGGTGCCTGTGGAAGGTTGTAGCTGTGCCACGAGGCCCAGCGAGAGCTTCACATTGTTTTTCGCAGATGTGAGTGCTTGGAGTATGTCGCCACTCGCTTCATTGGGTGTCAGTATGACGGGTACTGTCTCATCAACAGCAATAAAAGGTGCTGTAGGATTTTCTGCTGCGGGGAGTGTGCGTTGTGTGTAGTAGGTATAGGTGAGCGCGCCGCCCGCGCCTGCTATAAGCAGTAAACCTACTACCATCAGCGCAACTCTAGTTCCCACTGAGGTGCCTCTTTGCACCACTACAGGTTTTTCTTCTTGCGCACGACGTGCTTCCTCAGCGGCCGCCACTTGCACGGTCGAGACTTTATTGTCGCGCACATACTCTGCCACATCAGTTTTAAACGTCTCGATAGGAGGTACTGCGGGCTGCGGTTTTAGAGCCGGCATCGGTGGCGCCTGCACTTTCGGGAGTTGAGCTTGCTCTTCCTGTGCGACAAGCTTATCCGCACTCACGCGCACTGCGTTGAGTGGTGAGTGAATTTCCTTGGGTGGCAATACTACACTTTTCGGTTCCACTACCGGTGGAACGGGAGGAGGAGTGAGAGGTTTTAAAGAAGGAGCCGGTGTGAGGTCTTCCTTTTTGGTGCGCAGCGCTTCAGCCGTAGCCAAATCTTTTTTAGAAAGCTCTTTGGTACGCAGCACCTTTTCAATATCAGTCTGAAAAGTCTGCAGCGGCTGCACGGGGCTACTCTCCTCGTGCGATGTGTCTGGTTGATTCTCTTGGTCCATTGGTTTGTGGCTGGAGCCCCTTACGCGATGCGAACTCAGGGTCGGCAGCCTTAATGGAGAGATTGAGCCGCCCTTTTTCGTCTATCTCCTTTATCATAACGCGCACTTTTTCTCCGACGGCAACTGCGTCACTAATTTTGTTGATGCGGAAGGGCGCGACTTCAGAAACATGCACTAACCCTTCAGCGTCTTTTCCTGGGCCAATTTTTACAAATGCGCCAAAGTCCATCAGTCGGGTTACTTCCCCGTCATACACTTCACCTGCTGCGTATTCCTTCACTAATGCTTCGATCAGCGCTTTTGCTTGTGAGGCACTGCCATTTTTACCGGTAATAAAAATGGAGCCATCATCCTCGATAGTGATATCATCCACCTTACTTACCTCGCGGATACCGTTAATAGTTTTACCTCCCCCACCAATGACGAGGCCAATTTGGTCTGGGCGTACGCGCATAGTGAGTATCTCCGGAGCACGCGGATTAAGGTTCTCTCGAGGGTTCGCTAGTTCGTTCGTAATAGTTTCTAAAATTTGCAGGCGTGCAGTTTTTGCATCCCGCAGTGCTTCAATAAGAATCGGTACGGGGATGCCGTCGAGTTTGATATCGAGCTGGATTGCGGTGATGCCATTTTTAGTCCCGGCGACTTTAAAGTCCATGTCACCAAATTCATCTTCAGGACCTTGAATATCAGTGAGTACCTTGTAGCGGCCATCACCATGCATTGAGAGCATGAGGCCCATCGCAATACCAGCGACTGGTGCAGTAATAGGCACCCCACCATCCATGAGTGCGAGTGTAGAGGCACACACCGAGCCCATGGAAGTCGAACCGTTTGAGGCCAAGCACTCGGACACGAGACGAATGGTATACGGGAATTGTTCCACCGGTGGAATCACTGCGGCGAGTGCTTTTTCAGCAAGGGCGCCATGACCAATCATGCGTCGATTGAGCCCACCCATGCGACCGGTCTCCCCTGCTGAGTATGGGGGGAAGTTGTAGTGGTGCATGAAGCGGCGCTTCACATCACGCTCCTCCATAGTGTCGACCACTTGCGCGTCACCGGGGCCCCCGAGTGTGAGCGCGGTAAAGACGTGCGTACCACCACGGTAGAAAATGCCCGAGCCGTGGAGTATGGGCGAGATGCCGCCCGCTTTTGCAAACAATGGGCGCAGCTCATCAAAGCGGCGATTGTCCGCGCGCTTTCCTTCCAAGGCGCCATCGTGAATGATTTCGTCCACTTTATCTTCAAGAAAACGCTTTGCCACTCCAAAAGAAATTTCCCTAAACGCTTCACTTTGTGAAGCGTCGGGCGAACTTTTGACTGAGTCAAAAGTTTTTAGCCACTCGTCTTGCACCTCGTGAATCGCATCCTTATTTGGCTTACCACAAAAGACTGCTGCTGTAAGTTTTTCAGCAAATTCTTCTTCATACAGCTTCACGAGTGCCTCAGGAGTAGCTGGCTTTTCTGCTGAAGGCTTCTCCTTCCCTGTCTCTGTAATGATCTCCTGCTGCCAAGTGAGGATCTTGTTATGCTCATCAACGGCACGCTTAAAACCTTCAGCCACCTCATCTTCGCTCGCCTCAAGGGCCGCAACCTCGATCATATTAATGGTAGAGTCCTTGCCACAGGCTAGGATGTCGAGCGCTGCCACTTCGCGCTGCGCATATGTGGGATTCACCACAAAATCTTTCAGCGAAGCAGCATCAGCTGCTTGAGCATCTACCTTAGCGAGAGCAGCTGATGCTGCGTAGCCCTTTGCCACTCTGACAGCAGCGACTGGACCGCCCCACGGAATGTCAGAAGTCGCCAGTGCGAGCGAAGCGGCATTGACCGCGAGCATGTCCGGGTCATTCTCATCGAGCGAGAGTACAGTGATAATCACCTGCACCTCATTGCGAATGTGCTGCGGGAAGAGGGGGCGGATGGTGCGGTCGACGACGCGGCCCGAGAGTATTGCCTGCTCTGAGGGGCGGCCTTCTCGACGCACGAAACGGGAGCCACCAATAGTGCCCGCTGCATAAAAACGCTCTTCGTAGTCGACGGTGAGTGGGAAGTAGTCGATATCGTCGCGCGTGCGGCTCGACATAACCGCAGTAGCGAGCACTGCGGTGTTGCCATAGCGCAAGATGACCGAGCCGTTGGCGTTTTCAGCAAGGTCGGTAAACTCAGCGATCATCTCTTTGCCGCCGATTTGGGTCTTAAATGTACGGGTTTGCATGCGTTTGGTGTAACAAACCTCCAGATTTCAGCATTGAATCTTTCAATACTGCCTATCTAGGGGTTTGCCTTTTCTAATCAATAATATCCAAACAGTAACAGAAAAAAGGCCTCGCGCCCAGCGAAGCCTCTTTCGTTCACTATGTTTTTTCTTTATTTTTCCTCTTCCTCTTCGGTACCAAAATTTTCATCAGCCTCTGAGTCGTCATAGACCTCAGTGCCAACATCTATCCCTTCGTCTGGATCACCCGCGGCAAAGCCTGGTATATAGCTGCGCACCCCGCCTGCGCCGCGATACCCAATAAGGTAGGCGCGGGGGTTTTCACACATATCAGTGAAGTCATCAGCCGCTTCGCGCAACTGTCCTGAAGCAGATTTGCCAAAGGCAATAACCTCCGCTTGGCAGCCACGACCCTTCAGGTACTCCAAAAGGGGTACAAAGTCACCGTCACCGGTTGCGATAACTACCGCGTCGAGCTTTTCGGCCATGGTGATGGCATCGATTGCCATCCCAATGTCCCAGTCAGCCTTTTTAGCGCCGCCGGCGAAAATACGGATATCCTTCACTTTGGTTTCGATACCTATTTTATTGAGCGCTTCAAAGAAGCCTTTTTCCTCCTCACTTTCGGTGCGGATAACGTATGCCACACAACGCACCAACACGCGCCCGGCGAGCGCCTCTTTCATTACGGCACCGAAGTTTACCTTTGATTTATAAAGATTTTTCGCACTATGGTAGAGATTCTGCGTGTCTATAAAAATGCCGACACGCTGGCTTTTATGCTTAATGATAGCCATGAAAATGTGTAGAAATTACAAATAACAGGGAGCTACACCCCAGTATATACGCACGACCCTAAAGATTGGGTTTACACGCTGTGTAAAAAAGATAAATAAGATGAAATAATCAGAGACGATTACTTCTTGAGACCAAGTTTCTTCACGAGAGTTGAGTAGCGCTTAGGCGCTGACTTCTCAAGGTATTTCAAATGAGCGCGGCGGTCAGCAACCATCTGCAAAAGACCACGGCGGCTGTGCTTGTCCTTGGCGTTTTTCTTCAAATGTGAGGTCAAATCATCAATACGCTTGCTGAGGATAGCGATTTGCACCTCAGGTGAGCCGGTATCGGTGCCGTGCATGGCAACGTCCTTGATGACTTTCTCCTTTTTCTTCTTCGTAAGCATGTAGCAAGATGATAGCACACCCCGGCAATTTACGCAACCCCCTCCCCGTGGCGTACTATATATAGTACTTCTATGGCCCATAACGAGCTCCAGCGCCTAAAAACCGAGTTTCTTGAATATCTTGAGATCGAAAAAGGGCGCAGTATCAAGACCGTTGAGAACTATGATCGCTATTTAAGCCGTTTTTTGGCCCACACCAAGGCAACTTCTCCCTCTCGGCTCGACGAGCGCTTGGTGCGGGAGTTTCGCCTGCACCTCAACCGTCCCTCCTCCGCCAAGGCTACAGGAGGGCGCAGCAACCAGGCCTTAAAGCTGAAAACAGTTAATTACTATCTCATCTCGCTGCGGGCGTTTCTTAAATTCCTGCGCAAGCGAGGCATTGAGTCGCTTAACCCTGAGCGCATTGAGCTCGCGAAGGTGGGCGCGCGCGACCTCGATCTAATTTCGGCTGATGAGCTTGAACGACTCATTCAAGGGCCCAAAGGTAATTCCCTTACTGATTTGCGTGACCGTGCAATGCTCGAGCTGCTTTTTTCAACAGGGCTGCGGGTCTCGGAGCTCTGTAGTCTCAATCGGGACCTCGACCTCTCGCGCGATGAGTTTTCAGTGCGCGGTAAGGGCGAGAAGGTGCGCGTCGTCTTCCTCTCCCCCGCCGCCAAGCGGGCTATTAAGGATTATCTCGATAAGCGGGGCGATGTCGACGAAGCCCTGTTTGTTCAGTACAGCCTTGCCTCGCGCAATGCCGCAAAAAACAAAAAGGAGGGGCTTAGACTCACAACCCGCAGCGTTGAGCGCATAGTAAAGCGCTACGCTATTAAGGCTGGCATCACCCGCAAGGTAACGCCTCACGTCATTCGCCACTCTTTTGCCACCGACCTGCTTGAAAATGGTGCCGACCTGCGCTCGGTCCAAGCGATGCTCGGCCATGCCAACATAGCGACTACCCAGGTCTATACCCACATTACCGACAAACACCTACGCGAAGTCCACAAAGCCTTCCACGGCAGAAGGAGGAAATAATTTTACGGATAATTGACAGAAGTACTTTTTGCGTGTCATATGGTTGCGGACGTAATCCGCGTCAACCGCTAGGAGACCTTTCAAATGTATAAAACATACACCACTGTGCCCCCTTTTGGGGAGTGGTATTACGAAGACCTTCGGGCGCTCCGTGAGGCACTTGCTAGCTCAGGGCTTATGCAGCTCGAATATCAAATCGGTACAGAGCCAGTTACAAGCTTGCCCTACACAGCGTTTCGTGTAGGACCTGAAGAGTCTAAGTCTGCGCTCGTGATCCCGACGTCTTTGCATGGCATCGAGGGACACTTCGGGTTGCAATTCGTAGCCTGGTTGGTCAAATACCAACCACACTGGCTACGTCAACTTAACCAGCGAGGAGTTTCCGTGCTGGTATATGTTCTCAACCCGTATGGGTTGGTGAACCTCATCAGAGGTGACGGTGTCATTGCCGACACCAACCGGGGATGGCCAATCCCAGGGGCTCCTTTGGGAAATTCTGATGAGGGCATACCGTCTGATTGGATTGCAGCGGCATGTCCTGAACGGTGGTCGCCCAAGTGGGATACGCTCGCAAGGACGTTGGATTCAGACTCCGGTTTTGCGCGGTATGCTATGGGCGGTAACTATAACAACCCTAGGCATGTCACATACGGCGGCAACGGTGTAAACCTTTGCGCTGTTGGACAGGCTCTCTTGCAAGAGCTAGAAGTCAATGCTGTTTTCCAGTCAGCAACCCATGTTGCTGTGCTGGATTTGCACACTGGCCTGGGTGGTTGGGGGGAAGGCCCTCTGCTTTCACCCACGACCAATCAGGATGTGGCAGATCTGGTCCGATACTGGTTTGGTCAGACGGTTGACCTTATTAACCAAAGAGAAGGAGGAGTGCAGGTGCCTGTTAAGGGCTCCATGCTGCAGTGGCTTGAGTACCAACTGCTGCAGCGTGGGAAAACAATACTCCCCCTTGGGTATGAGGCGGGCCTTATCTTGCCTGGCGAAAGACCATCTCCCCACATGTTGCTTTCGCGGCATGTGTGGCTTGGTCATGAGCCAGAAACTCCTGAGGAAACGCAGGCTTGTAATGAAGCGCTGTTACGGTTCGTGAACGCGCTCCATTCTCCAGACCCGAAGTGGCTGCCAATGGTAAGTGCGCACGCTCTGAGTGCGCTCACCACTCTGAGTAAGTTTTTACTCAGCCCTGTTTAGTAAGAAACTTCCACGTGCTTGCGCCGACCCTTCGGGGCCGGCATTTTCTTTTGTATATAAAGTAAAACGGCCGAGGGTTACTCGGCCGCCTGTAGTGCCTAGTCGTACTTTTATTTTAGAGGGACATTTTTCGTATGACGCGTACTAAAATTGGCCAATCACGAGGTAATAATGGCCAATCGCAAGCTTCCTCGTCATAAGTCGACACCTTGATCAGGTCTACAAGGTCTTTATCTGCGACATGCAACCACTTAAATAATCTACCAATTTCATATTTGGTATCCTCACCCACCTCCAACTTTCTGCTCTCTCCAGCGGCAATTGTTTCGGTCGTGAGCAGTAAATCTATTTCTTGTTGCAAGCAGTTTAATTGTTCTTCGAGTTGAATCTTAAGAAACAGAGTTTTAATGGTTGCGTTTTCATTTCTCCACCACAGGTTAAATGGAAATTCCCACTCTTCATTTGGAAGATTTTGCATAACGCTGCTATATAGGCGTAAATGCGTAGATAGTGGCAACTCGAGTGTAGATACTCTTTCAATACAAGGCTCATACAATTCCCAAAAACAATCTGTATAACGATTGTATTTACCCTGTGAATGGATTTTTTTAAGTAATACAATTAATTCAGTAGGCGAAAAAGCCGGATGGTTGAATATTAGATCTACTACCTCGGTTGGCTCCAGGGTCTCCAATTTTGAATCTTGTTGGAGATATTCCAAACAAAGCTGCTCAATTGTTTTCACTGCACTGCTCCTTGCTGATCGTGATTCAAAACCCAGCACATAGGCTGGGTTTTGTGTGGAATACTAGTCACACAATCCGCTTTCACGTATTGCGTGTAGTGTATAGAACGGCAACTGCTCGTCTGGGTCGAGGTACAGCTTTTCGCCCTCCTGTCGGGTGTGTCGTACAACATTGTTATACGATTGTGCCGCTATTAAGGCCGTATCTGCCTTACCGTGATACTGTGCGCAGGCAATTTTTCCTGCATAGTATGCCAGTAGTGGCCGAGCTTCATCCTCAGTGTAAGTTGGGTAAAATTCTACCAAAATAGACCCAACCAACAGAAGAATTGCTGCAGCACCTCCGATAAAACGCAAAAATCTCATTGTGTCCTCCTTTTCTGATTGACCCGGTAGGGGTACAACATCTGAACACAGTTTATAGGAAAGTAAAGATATTGTCAAACATAGAAATTACATAAATAGTTACAAAATTTGGTTTATTTTAAATATAATTTATGTTATTGTCATAGTTGAATATGACAGAGATAAATGCTTTTGCTCATTTGAAAGGACTTGGTTTGACCGAAAATGACCTTAAGGTCTATATTTTCCTACTTGAACGCGGGACTTCTTTTGGCGGGTCTAAGATAGCAGCTCGTCTGGCTATGCACCGGCAGTATGTCCATAATTCCCTCCAAAAACTTATGGAAATGGAGTTGGTGGAGGAAAATATGCTTGGTGTCCGTAAGGTATATCGGGCCCTTCCGGCACAACAGTTGTCGCGCATTGCGCAGAGGCGCCTTGAGGAGACAAGGCGACTGGTACGCGAGCTAGAACAAATTTCAGCTGTAGGGGCAGAGCAGGATTTCGAGGTCTTTCGAGGTCGACAACAAGTCTTAGACTTTGAAGCTAGGTTGGTTGAGAGTTTAAAGGAGCATGAGGTGCAGTACATCATTGGTGGTGGTACACAGGCCTTTTTGGATTTTTTTGGCGCAGATTACGTACCCATTTCGCGAATCGCTCACGCAAAGAATTTGCGCTCTCACTATATAGGCAATCCCGAGGAGAGACCGCTGTTTGAAGGGCGAATAACTGAGGTGTTTGGTGAGGCGTTCCGGTGTCGTTATTTACCAAATATGCCAATTACTATCGTACAGACAGTTATTCGCTTTGATACGGTGACGCTTTATACTTTTGGGAATCCGCCCCAAGTGTACTTTTTGAAGTCAAAAACTGTGGCTGAGGATTATAAAAAGTTTTTCGACATGCTGTGGGACATGGCAAAACCAGTTGAGTAAAAGTAAAGCGGCCGAGGGTTACTCGGCCGCTTTTGGGAGTGCTTTAGGCGCAAGAAGCTTTTGGCAGAAGGTAATTACTGCAGGTGGGCATGTTCTCACATCTTTGAGAAATGCCCCTAAAGCTTTGAGGGATTCTGGAGTGTCTCCTAAAACTTGTTGGAAAATCCACCAGTCGCGGTGCCCACTCTCTGGCTCGTTTAACGCGTCACACGTAGCGCTCAACAAGCGCTCTATATCGTCGCTTTCCATGATGACCTCACTTTACTGTGCTGATGTATATAAGGTGTGCCGATGCGGCAAGGTTTCTTTGTTATAGTGAAAGGGTGAAACTAGCTTCGTGGAATGTGAATGGTATACGCGCCGTGGTGAAAAAGGGCACGTTTCAGGATTTTGTAGCTGCATATAAACCCGATGTTGTATGCCTGCAGGAGACGAAGGCTGAGCGCGGCCAAGCCGCAATTGATCTGCCTGACTATGAGGAGTACTGGAATTCAGCTAAAAAGAAGGGCTACTCTGGTACCGCTATATTTGTAAAAAAGAATATCCCAGTGCACTCGGTCGCGTTTGGGCTGCCTGAAGAGTTGTGTAAAAAGTATAAACTCAATGACGATGGCTATGGTGACCCAAACGATGAAGGACGGATTATAGCGGTCGAGTTGGATGATTTTTATGTGGTTACCTGTTATACCCCTAATGCTAAGCCGGACCTAAGCCGGCTCAAGCTGCGCCATAAGCAGTGGGACCCAGCATTTCTCGCATATATGGAGGAGCTTCAGGCTGACAAGCCCGTCATATTCTGTGGTGACCTCAATGTTGCCCATGGCCCCGACGACCTCGCCAACCCTAAAGCTAACGAAGGCGAGCATGGCTACACCAAGGAGGAACGTGAAGGCATCGACGCCATCCTTAAGGCCCACTTTGTCGATACATTTCGCCTATTTACTAAAGGGAATGGTCACTACACTTGGTGGAGCCACTTTGCCTTAGCCCGAGAGCGTAACGTCGGCTGGCGTATAGATTACTTCTTTGCTTCCCGCTCGCTCGTCCCCCATATAAAAAAGTCGGTCATACTATCCGACGTCATGGGCTCCGACCACTGCCCTATCCTCCTTGAACTAAAATAAAAAGCCGGCTATTCAGCCGGCTTAATTTTATGTGCCACTCGTAGGATTGGCACAATCTCATCTAGTTTAATGGGCCGATCAAGTAAGTTGTGAATTTGTACCAACAGTTGAAAGTCATCTTCAGTAAGCCCAATTTCGTTCAGCCGTCTTTCCGCAGCCACAACAAGATCGTTATCGCCAAAGACCTCATTGGTAAACATTCGTACTATCTCTTCATCATAATTTGGATAGGGACTATTGTCGGCCTCCCATTCGCTTAGAAAAAAGTTTAGAAGATGGAAAAAATAGCTTTTTTCTAATCTCAAGCGCCCTGTTATTCTATGATAAGCGCTTGGAACCTGGTCTCTGAGTCTTTTTTCTAGGTAAAGAACTGTTCTAGCTCCCAAACTCCTCTTCCGCAATTTTCCTCTCCAAAGCTCGTAAACATGAGCAATGAATAGCCTTGGGTCAAATTTTGGGGCCCACGAATCTAGTTCTTGAACAGATTTTTCCTTAAAAATTTTGTCCAAGATCTCTATCGCGCTAAGCAACCTCGATGCCCCTGTTTCTGTATATGGGTTTATACCCTCTTTCATTAATACGATCACGGTACGCCGCAGGTCTAATGCATTCATTGGAGCACTCCTTTTTACATCTAAAAGGAGTCTAAAAGTAATTGAGTCTGTTATCAAAAAAATATATCTCTAGTCAAAATAGTCTTATTTTTAATCGTTTTATTACATCTTTTTGACGAATATATTCGTCACATGTATTGTAAAATTATGCGTCTGACTGTAAAAGAGCAACGACTATTAAACCTTGGCAAAACCGAGAAAATAGTACTTAAAGCCTTATATAAATTAGAAAAAGCATCTATTAAAGATATAGCAGCGTACACAAAGTTGCCTCGCACAACCCTATATTGGCCACTTTTACAGTTACAAAAGAGAGATATTGTTGCGTTTACATTGCGAGGAAAAAGAAAGTTGTGGCACCTTACAAACCTTACAATCTCTCCTATCATTTCATCAGCAGTTTCAACGCCTGAGGGTATTAGTGTTGTTGAAGGGGTTAGTAATATACATGAGCTATACCAAAGGGCGCTTAATCAATTTAAAACAGAACGAGTACTTATTCTTGAGGGTAATAAAGCAGTGCATTCTATTGCAGATAAGTCTGGCTTGTCATTCATGCTTACCTGGCATAAAGAGGCTCAGAGACGCGAAATTATACTGGAGTCCATTGTTGGAGAAAAAACATACAATGCAATACGTCAAAAACAGATTCGCAAGGAAGTACTAAAAAGTTTGGGCAATTTTAAGCTATGGATCGCCTATGTTTTGCCAGACAAGTTTCTTGAAGGAGATGCGGCTCTCCTGCTTTTTCAAAATGTAGCAATAATAACTGACTGGTCTCAAGAACGCTCCATTCTCATTCAAACTCCAGAGGTAGTGCAGCTCATTCGAGGTTTTTGTGAAGCTTTAAAGTTGCTAGGAAGCAAAGTTGATATTGTTACGGTGGTTCGCGAGTACAAAAAATAATAAAGCCTCCGCGTTGGTCAGATCAGGGTGGAGTTTTTATGTATCCTGAAATGCCGTTGGGAGGCTTTTATTTTGTGTGTCTGATTTTTTCAGCGAACAAAGAATTGCATCTGAGTACCTCTTTTTTATTTTTTTGTTGTTTGAGGAGGACTCGTACTGTTTCTTGTATTGTCTAAAAAAATGACACACGCCACGTGGGGTGAACCGAAAGAACTTTTGTCGCTCGACGTTTTAAGCACCTATTGAATCGCACAGTTTCGAATCTCAGACACAGGGCAGAGTCTATGATTCTAATTTTTATGTTTCGTCTTTGCGACCTGATGTAATAATAAATCTATATAGGACATTGTAAAAGACAATCCTGTGGATATCTCGTCAAACCTGTCTTTTATAAGAGGCAAATAAAGGACAAATATTAAAAACGCTTATTCTACAAAGTATTTTTTGTTTATCTCTTTGAGAGACTCCTCTTCCTTTGCGTCCTTGCGCTCCCTCCCCTCTTTGCCTAATGCCATGAGCTCCCTATCATCCAACCGCACAAGCCCAAGTGCTTTTTTAGTTAAATACTCTTGGGTATTGCGACTTGGGTCATCCAAAACCTCCTCTAGCAGCGCATGAAGCATCCAGCCTATGCGGGGCCCTGGCCTTTCACGTGTAACCTCCATAAGCTGTTTCCCATCAAGGGCAAGCATGGTAACAGAGATAGGGTCGCGCAAGGCCTGCTCTATCATCGATTGGTATTTGCGTAGACGAAATGGCTGCTCCTTGGGCCGCCCGGTACCAATTCGGTCACATATACGCAGATTAATAAGGTTTTCGATATTTTCAGGCCCGACATTGCGGATAATGCGCCGCACAGCTGAAAGTGTCACCTTGTCTGGGTCTGAGAAGAACATATGCCAGCGCACCAAGTTTTGGACTGTCTCGATGGTTTCACGTGGAAACTTCAGGCGTTCTAGGATCTTTTTAGTCATTTTTGCACCTACTACCTCATGGCCGTGGAAGGTCCAGTCGCGCTTTTCGTCTGACCAGCGACGAGAAGCGGGCTTCCCTATGTCATGAAGGAGCGCCGAAAGCCGAATAGTCTCGCTCCACCCTTTGTCGGCAGCGTGCTGCAGAGACCGTAAATTGTGCTCATACACGTCATATTTATGTGCTTGGTTTTGGTCTACCCCTATCCCCTGCGCTAATTCAGGCAGTATATACTCCAAAATGCCCATATTTTGAGCCATTTTTAGCGCCTCGCGTGGCTGTGGCGAGTTAAGAATGCGTAAAAATTCGTCCCGGATACGCTCTTGGGAGATTTTGGCGAGCTGTGGTCCGCACTTGATTATTGCCTCTCTTGTCTTTTCCTCTATACCAAAATTGAATTGACTAAGCTCTGCCATAAGACGCACAGCCCTTAAAATACGCAAGGCGTCCTCTGAAAAACGCTCCTTGGGCTCCCCTACTGCTCGGATAGTCCCGTCGGCAAGATCTTGGACACCCCCAAAGAGGTCGAGCATCTCCCCTTTCCTTGGACTATATGCGAGAGCGTTAATTGTGAAATCTCTTCGTTTCAAATCTTCCTCTATGCGGTCGCTAAATTCGACAAAATCAGGACGACGAGCATCGCTATACTTCCCTTCCTTGCGGTATGGGGTTGCCTCTACCACTTTGACCGCCTCAGGAGCGTCTTCAGTTACTATGCCCACGGTACCAAATTCGTTGGTATAAAAAGTGTTTTCGAACAAAGCTTGGATTTGCTCGGGCGTAGCATTAGTAGTGACATCCCAGTCCTTCGGGGTGCGTCCAATGATCATGTCACGCACGCAGCCACCCACTATCCAGGCCTCATAGCCAGCATTTTCGAAGGTTTCGCAGATAGAGAGCACCTCTTTTGGGATTTGGCTCTTTTGCACTTGCATGGCACAATCGTACCACAAGCCTAGCCACCCTACCCTGGGTATAGGTGATGCGCCCGTAGCTCAATGGATAGAGCACTTGGCTTCGAACCAAGGGGTTGTGGGTTCGAGTCCTGCCGGGCGCACTAGACAGAAAAATCTGCCCTGCGGCAGATTTTTCGGTACTAGTGCGAGCCGGAGCGATGTCCCGCATTAGCGCGGGACCGCGAGGCGGGGTCGCGGAAATTTCTGAGCGACGGCGAAGAAATTATCTGTGACCACTAGACAGAAACCAGTGACCAATAAAGATATTTTGAAAATAAGAGACTTCATGTAGAATTGGAACATTGCTCCCCTGCTGAGTTATAGCGGCCTTTGGCCCGCCGTAGCTCGCAAAGCGAGCGCAGGCGGCCATGGTTAAGTGGTATAATGCGTCCTTGCCAAGGACGAGATGGGAGTTCGATTCTCCCTGGCCGCACCAGATAGATCTTTTAGATCTAGTCCTATACACAGATAAGGACAAGATAGAATACGGTATCTCTTGAAAAATAAGGATATTTTGGACGTCCTTGTGGATAACTTTGGGGACATGTGTATTAAAAGACAAATTTTACGTGTCTTTATAAGTTTTATGTTTCTTATGAAACATACCTAAAAATGGTTCACGTGAACCACCTTAGCCCTATGAAGACCGAAAAAAGAAAAACAGGGGACGTGGGAGAGGATCTGGTGTGCGAGTATTTGGGGGATAGGGGATATACGATCCTTGAGCGTAATTATTTACGACCCTGGGGAGAGTTAGATATTGTGGCACGCAGAGACAGCAAGATTCATTTTATTGAAGTTAAGACTGTTACACGTGAACCCAGAGAGTGGCCGGGTGAACCAACCCGAGGGCAGAGCGAATCACATAGACCAGAAGAGAATATGCACCCCAGGAAGATCCAGCGTCTGCATCGAGCTATGCAAACCTATCTCCTGGGCCACAAAGCCTTATCGTATATGGATTTTCAGCTCGATTTGGCCTGTGTGTACTTGTCCTTAAACACAAGGACAGCGAAGATTGAGCTTATTGAAAATATTGTCCTTTAATGGGAAATTAAAGGACAGGCAAATTTTGTGGTAGAGTAAGCGACACGGGCGATTGGTCGAAAGTTAAGTCGGGGCGTAGTACACCGGTAGTATGCATGCTTTGGGAGCATGAGAACCGAGTTCGATTCTCGGCGCCCCGACTTAGTTTTTGACATCATGGAGCGAATAACTCTTACAACACAGCCAGCAGACTCCTACGAACTTATTGATTCTGGCGGAGAGGAGAAACTTGAGCGCTATGGCTCGGTCACATTAGCGCGCCCAGACCCACAGGCACTGTGGGATAAACACTTACCTGAAGGTGAGTGGCAAAAGGCAGATGCCTTGTATGTGCGCCAGGGCAGAGAAGGGGAGTGGAAGCAAAAGAAGTCTTTGCCGAAGGAATGGCAAATATCATTTGGCGGCTTGCAGTTTATTATCCGAGCCACGTCGTTTAAGCACACGGGCCTTTTTCCTGAACAACTTAGTCACTGGCAGTGGGCTGCAGAAAAAATTAAAGGGGCAGGGGAGTCACCAAAAGTTTTGAACCTGTTCGGATATACCGGTGGAGCGTCGCTCGCTGCTGCCCAGGCAGGCGCACAGGTAACTCACGTAGATGCGTCAAAGACTGCGGTCGTTTGGGCAAGGGAGAATGCTGAAGCCTCTGGGCTTAGTGAGGCACCCATCCGTTGGATAGTTGAGGACGCGCTCACCTTCGTGAAGCGCGAGATAAAACGAGGGAATACCTATGACGCTATTTTCATGGATCCGCCAGCCTTTGGGCACGGGCCAAAAGGGGAGTTGTGGAAGATCGAAGAAGACTTTGTCGAGCTCTGCAAACTATGTACTCAGCTTTTGTCACCAAAGCCTCTATTTTTCGTTATTAGCGGGTATGCTGCTGGATACTCACCACTCGCGCTTGCGTACAATTTGGTGCCTCTGACACAACGTTTTGGCGGTTTGGTGACCTTTGGTGATCTCACTATCGCCGAATCAGGAAATATAAATAGGGCAGGGGGTTCAAAAAACCAACGCCTCCTCCCATGTGGCATTTTCGCTCGTTGGAATCGCTAGTGTGAGAAATCCACACAGCAGGGAGTTGACCAAATTTTGGGCTATCGGTAAGGTACAACTATGGAGCGACACAGCACCAGCAACGTCTTTGTGAAGCGCACCCAGAAGCATCTGGGGAGCTTTGCTGCTGTGTAACTCTTAAAAACCTAAGACTACCGAAACAAAAGCGAGGCTCTCCGAAAGGGGAGCTCGTTTTAGTTTCGGACGGTTAGTCGTGCACCAAGCAAGGAGGGTTGGGTGGTTAAGGTGAAATCAATTCCACAACACGGAACAAAGGGTGAAGAGATTGAGATTACCCCTGGCGATAAATACGATTTTATTGCCGTACCTAAAAATGGTGAAAGACCAGGTTGGCATCTTTATAGGGGAGATGAGTCTATAAAAATAAGACCGGTTGGCTTTGAGGGGACACTCTGTGGTTGATGGTTGGGCCGGTGCGCAGTATTTTCTGCGCCCCGGCCTTTTGTTTTCCACATCCTGTAATCTTGCAGTTTTTATCTGCTGCGGTAAGGTGAGGGTGTGAAGCACGATTCGCAGGTTATCTTTATTTGGAGCTACCTCCTTCTTCGTAAGGGGGGTTCTGCGAATTGCTAGGTTTCATACCAATACTGAAACAAAGCCGCAGGACCCGAAAGGGTTCTGTTTTGCTTTTGGGTCAGATGACGATCTTTGGAAAGGGAAAACAGGTGACAAAAACAACTTCTGTTGGATGGGGGGCTGGCTCTCAGGGAGCGCCTCGCAGTGTGGATTTTGATGTGGTTTGCGATCAACCCTCGGTACCAGCTGGAGCCTTTCGTCCTTTGCCGAACTTTGGCGGGGACAAGGGCGTAGGATCGAAGATTACACAGGAGGAGGAGAACAATGGGACGACTTGATGTTGGCGGCCTTGGTGGCGAGCAAGAGGCAGCCATACGCTACGGAGATGACCAACCGAAGCATACGCCCAACAATCAGAAGGCTGCAGCACAACAGTCTCTAAATAGCGAAGGAGACGACGCCGACCCTCTTATGGTTAATCCGAACATCCAGAGGTACAGGGGTTAATCCTCGAGTATTCAGGTCCAGCCCACGCGAACGCGTGGGCTGCTCTCTTTTTACAATCTTTAGTGAATATATTTTTGCAGTTGTGCGGCAAGTCCTGGGGCGACGTTGGTAGTAAAGTCTTGCGCTTTTTTTGCAAAATCTCCCGTCATGAGTGTCTCGATGCCACCCTCGCCAAATTCTTTTAAGCTGCGGTCAATGTGTCCCACGGTGATCGCATTGAGCTCGCGCTGCGAGGTATTTTCACCTTGCGTTTGGGTAGTGATGAGACCAAACACAGCCCCATCTTCGGCGCGTGCGACACCACCTCCTGAAGAACCTGACTGTGAGAGTGCGCTCGCACCTAATGAAAACTCATCCACTGTCTTGCCGCCCTCGAGGAATGTGTAAAGATTATCCAAGGTACTCGCGACCGAACTAATGTATAGATCGTTTTGTACCGTATTCCCCGTTAGGTACTGCGCAGGGTACGCAGCTATGATTACGGGCTCGTGTATAGGGGGAACACCAGTTGTTATCTGACTGCGGGGGAATGTTTTACCAGCATTTTGTATATATACGAAAGCAAAATCATACTGGCCAGTGCTTGTTGCGTCAGGCTGGCCAATTTTGTATGCGTTTTCTGCTACCCACTGCGGTGGTAGGTACAAGAGGCTTGCTTGATATTGAGTACTCGCTGGACTTCCGGTGCGGATGGTGCAGCTGAATGTTTTAAGCAGCATAAATTGCGCAACGTGGGCGCTGGTGAGGAGTACCCCTTGCGAATCAATCATGACTCCGGTGCCGCTAATTGATTCTCTATAGCCGCCAAGCACTCCGGTGCAAAAAAGATTCACCGTACTGGCACGTAAGCTCTGTGTTGCTGCGGCTATGTCGCTCTCATCGATCTTTTTAGTGATAGTGATGCCAGGTGTTTGGGTGGGGGTGTGCGTGATCGGTGCAGCATTTTGTGCAACAACCGTTGGCAATTTTTTAGAAGGGGTAGCAGGTTTGGTGGTGGTTGCGGTTGAGGTAGAGGTTGCAACAGTATCCGCGACAGGGAAGAGGTGTGTAGGGTGCGCAGGTTGTGTGGGGAGCGGCTGCAGCGTCGATACGGTAGTGGTGTGTTGCGGTATAGAGCGAAGGTATGTGTAGAAAATAGCCGCGGCAAGCAAGATAGCGCCAAGTAGTAAGATTTTGCTAGAGAGTGGACGCGAACCCCGCATGGCTTTTAGTATACGCAAAACTTGCCCCGGGCGCAGCGCACTGGTAGTCTAAAATAGTATTTCGCCATCGTGATTTCAGCGGGCCTGCCCGCCGAAGCTCTGATGGTGGACCGAAGCCCGACTTCGCTAAAGCTACGTCGGGTAAAAGCGGGATTAGTTTATTGGTAAAACATCAGTTTTCCAAACTGAGGTGGGGAGTTCGATTCTCCCATCCCGCAC